>JAEEGL016213032.1_pt1 | contig 29209 bp, 43 predicted proteins | sample 9134231 | NCBI WGS metagenome assembly JAEEGL01 (sample SAMN16246548, study PRJNA631951) | gut metagenome | biome: gut microbiome; feature: rumen; material: fiber-attached | host: Bos | place: Iran: Karaj | collected 2018-10 | reverse complement strand
TGATACACTATTTTTTTTGATTTGTCAAGTGCTATCACCCCAAACCCGCCAGGGCCTGGGTTAGGATAAGCACTACCATCACAATAAACTATCACTTAAGGTCATCCCCAGATATTCTATTAAATTCTTTTCTAATAAGTTCGGCATATTCTTCTCTAGAAAGAATGTTTACTAAAACTAATAGTATATCAGAAACCATAGCTTCTTTGTTCTCCGCAACTAATTCCCAACTGGTTGGCAAAGCAATAATTCCTATTTGCTCTGGAAATATCTTTACTAGTTCTTTATAGTATTCTTGACACATATCAAGGTCTAATTTTTTTGGGTCATAATATGCTACAACATAATCACCAGGTTGAGGAGTAATATACTCTATTGATTTATAAGGTGTATCAGACATCTATATTGGCCCTCCAAGCATTTTCTTCTATAAATTTTTTCCTTGGAGTTACTGATTCACCCATAAGATTCAAGAAAGTAGTCGCTACTGTTTCAGCATCCTCCATAGTAATCTGTTTAAGAGTTCTAGTTTCTGGACTCATAACTGTTTCAGCCATTTCATGCGGGTCCATCTCACCAAGACCTTTCATTCGTCCTAGTTCAAAATTTTTAGTAGTTGTTCTTCTAAACTCCGCAAGCTCTGTATCGTCCTTGAGATACTTAAATTTAGTGCCCATAGTTGCCTTATAGAGAGGTGGGACTGCGGCGTAGATGTATCCTTTCTCAATGAGTTCTGGAGCAAACTTCCAGATGAAGGTAAGGAAGAGGATACGGATATGAGATCCATCTACATCTGCGTCAGCTGTGATAATAATTTTTCCGTATCGAAGTTTAGATTCATCAATAATTACCTTTCCATCTTTAACTTCCAATCCAAAAGCATCAATCATAGAACTGATTTCAGCGTTCTGCATGGCTTTATGTAAATCTGTCTTTAGAACATTTAAGATTTTGCCGCGGACGGGTAAAACCGCCTGCGTGTTTCGGTCACGCGCTTCTTTAGTCGAGCCCGCCGCAGATTTTCCTTCAACGATGAAGACTTCACATTCTGAACGATTGCGTGAGCTAGCATCCGCGAGGGTTCCAGGCAAGACCGCACGTTTCTTTGTATCCTGCTTCCGCACGGTTTCTTTAGCCTTTTTAGCTTTCTCCCTGGCCGCACGTGCCAATAAAGCTTTATCTATAATAGCTTTAGCATCTTTTGGATGTATATCTAACCATTCTTTTAACGCATTAGATGTTAATCTTTGAACCGCAGTTCTTGCTTCACTACTGGAAAGCACTTCTTTTGTCTGCCCAGAGAACACCGGATCGGGCATAATAAAACTTAAAATCAGAGTTAATCCTTCTTTAAGTTCATCACCAGTGATATTCGCATCTTTATCTTTTAGAAGCTTATTTTCACGAGCATATGCGTTAATTTGTTGTGTTAATGCTGTTCTAAATCCAGTTAAATGCGTTCCGCTTGAATTCGGAATAGAATTAGTGTATAACTTATAAGTATCGGTATATGAGTCATTATAACTCATAGCTAATTTAACACCAATTCTATTTTCTAAATTTTCAGCATAAAATACTGAAGTTAATACATTTTTATTTTTATTTAAATCTTCAATATAATCAAGAATACCATTTTGAGATGTTATTTCTTCTTCTGGTTTATCTTCATATTTAAAATGAAAAACTAAACCAGGAGATAAATAAGCTAATTCTTGTAATGTTTTTCTCAATTCATTATAATTAACTGTGATACCTTCTTTAAATATCTCTTCATCTGGCATGAATTGAATTCTTGTTCCATGCTGACGCTGAACGTCTTTACGCCAAGTTCTAGTTAAAGGCTCTCCTTGAAGCTGACCTTGTTTAAAGAAAGCCAAACATTCTTTTCCATCTCTTACAGAAGAAACATTAAAGAAAAATGAAAGAGCGTTTGTTGCTTTTGCGCCAACACCATTCATTCCTCCTGAAGTATTATATCCAGTTTTACCATCACTATCAAATTTTGCTCCAGTATGAAGTTTAGTAAAAACATTTACTAAAGTTTCACTACCATCTTCAGCTTTACCAAATGGAATACCACGACCATTATCAATTATATCAAAAGCACCATCATTTACTATAATCGTACATTCAGTACAATATCCATTTAGATATTCATCAACGGCATTAGATATAATCTCTAATACAATTTGTTTTACACCATCTGGTCCGGTTGAACCGATATACATACCTGGGCGCAAGCGTATAGCTTCAATACCTTCGAGAGTTTTGATGTCTTTAACACCATAATTCTCAATAGTTTCATTTATTTTTGCCATTCGATGTAACCCATCCTTTTTAAAATTTCTTTACACAAATTATAGTCTAAATAGTCAAATTCTATCCAACCATCTTCTGTGCCAATAAAGCAATAACATACCCAATAGAATGGGTGATTCGTCTCTTGTGGCGGTCTTTTCTTCCATATCCACATAAGTTTATTTGCCTCGATTTTTTATTCTATGTATATTTTACCATATTTTTTTATTTTTGTCAAATCTGTAGCTAACTAAAAAAAGCCCTAGGAATAAAGAATTATTCCTAGGGCTCAAAAATTTGTCAATCATCTAAAAAATCAATATTATCGCAAGAATTTAAATTCATATTTGAAAAGAAGGTAGCTTCTTCAGTTTTGATTTCAGAATTTAAATCCGCCATAACTGATTCATATTTAATACCATCTTTAGTATTTTCTTTCATAGCTTTTCTGTAATAAAATGCTTGGCTTACAGCATATGCTCCCCAAGGCAAACCGACCATTGCGGTTAACCAAGGTAATTCACCAAAATAAGCATTTTTAACACAAACAAAAGCTAAAATGATGAAAGCAATAGAAATTATCCAAATAAGAGCAGATTCTTGAATTAATAATACTTTAGAGAACTCTTTTTTATTGGATTTTTTTGTTCGTCTGTTTTCCGCCATTTTTTATATCAATCCTCCCGCTTTTTTATGACATATTTTTTGGAAATACGTCCATAAATTTTGCCTTCAGAAGAGACTAATTCTATAGCATTTTTAAGAATCTATCCGACATATAAACGAGTTTTATACATCCATTTTTCTACAGGTTTGCCAGATTCATATGTTGCGTCATTGTCAAGTTTAACCTAATCTCCAACTTCAATTTGAGAATATGTTGGGTCTAAATAAAGGACAGTTGTATCTTTTAATTCATTGCTAATAAAATTATCATCAACTAAATAGGCAATTTTTTCCCTCATTTGGTCCATAGTCTTGTTGTATCTTTGTAACCAATGATTTACATCAACTTTATTTGTTGCTAATTTTAATTCAGCAGCTTCGGCGTGACATAATATCGTTGGAACTATAATCTTATTATATTCTACCACACCAGAAGGATTAATTTTAAATTTTTTACATAAATAAGCAGTTAATTCACAAGCCTCTTCAAAAACATAATGGAAATATGTTGGATCGGTTAAATCATCTTCACAAATTTCAATTTGAATCCAATAATCATTACAAGAACCTTTTTCTCCAACTCCACAACCCCAAGATCTATAAGACCAAGGAAGTGTCTATACAGAAGCTATAGTTCCATTAGCTAATTTACCAACCCAAGCATTTACTCCATCTCTTCTTGGACTATGATTATAATCATTTCCATATGTATTTAAACCTATCTATTCAATCAATTTCTCATAATTTGGGTCATCTTTTGAAGGTTGAACGTATCTTGATAAGTCTGTATTGTTTGCGCCAGTGCTATGCCATAGAATACCAATAGGCTTCATCTCTCGAGTCTATATATAACAAGAACTATGAGTCATAATACAAGATAGAGGTGGTTTATCTTTTGAATACTTTAATTGCGGCTTGCTTATAGTGTTTTGCGCGACCGGGGCTAAATCCTTCATCGGGTCTGACTTCTATTCTTCTTGCGGTGCGCTCGCCGCACTCTCTTCCATTTCTTCTATTTCAAGAATAGCAGCCGGCTCTTCATCTAAAGTATCTAATGCTATAATATCTTTAGCATTAGCCCATCCATTAGCTGTAGATTCGCTGTCTTCTGGAGCTGTTATAAGATAAGGATGAACAGTATTAGGCAATACTTTTTTAATAGTTACAACTCCAGGAGAGCATGGTGTTGATTTTTTACTTACGCTACTTTTATAGCAAACGCTTCCAATAAAATTAACAACATCATTTTCTTTGTATAAAATCTTATTTTTTGCCATTTATACTTCTCCTTTAAATTAAAAGGTTATGCTAAAGCACAACCCTTATAATTGTCTTGCTAAATCAGCAATTTGACCTCGATGGACAAATTGTAATTCAACTTCACCATAGATATTATGGTTTCTATATACTTTAGAAACTCGCTTCATTCCATTATATTCTCCGGCATATGCGGGCAAGTCAACTTGCGTTTTATCATCACCATCAATTATACAAACTGAATCTTCTCCAATACGAGTTAATGCTAACTACATTAAATCAATATCCAAGTTTTGAGCTTCTGAAATATATACGCCACTATAATCAGATGTTTCATATCCTCTTATATCTGAAAGTGGTAATAAGACTAATTTATTTTCATCAATTAATCTTTCTACTTCAATTCTGCTTCCAAGCTTGCTGATAAGCAAGTTTCCGATTTGTGAATCTAAAAGTTTCTCATCTCTTGTTCCAGGATAATACCCTAATTTAGCAGAATTTCTTGTAGCAACAGTGTTACAAAATATAATAATTTTATCTATATGGCCTTTATCTAATTCTTGAAATAAAAATCCAAGAGAAAGATAAGTCTTACCAGAGCCTGCTGGACCTTTAAGCATAGTTAGCTTATTATGTATTAAGCTATCTGCGGCGAAGGCCTAATATACGTCATTTTTGATAGGTTTAATTTCACCAAACCATTTAGACCTAAAAGGCTCATAGTCTAATGTCCTATGCTCTTCACCAGTCCATACTACTTTATCGACAATTTCTCCTTTAGAATTTCTAACAATTAAATACTCACCTATATTTAAATTGAATATATTTGAGCGTTGATTTAGATAAAACTAGCTCATTTGATAATCATCTAAAGTTACATCACTATATCCAGTGTAATTATCTTGTTTTACATAGCCTACAATTTCGATTGAGTCATCACCAAAAAATAGATTAGCGATTGCCCTCAAATTTAAATCATTAGTTACAAATATCGTTTCATCGGGATGAAACTGTATATCATAATATATAGCCGAAGCCAATATCTTCATATCATTATTTACTTCTAACCCTTTTTCTCTAACTGGTTTAAGCATATCCGGAGTAAAGATAATTAGGTCAAAATCATTGAAATGTTCGTTCAAAGCATTTAAAAGTCTTCTTGCCGCAAATTTGATTTCTGGACTTTTATCTGCTGAAGTTTTGATAGATTCCAATTCTTGTAATGTGATTGAGGAAATCGCAAAGCGTGAATAATTCTCATTAAATAACTCATCTTTCAGTATTAGTAGGCTACTTGTGTCATAAAACTTAAATGTCGTCATCTTCTTCATATTCCTCCACTTCAGGCGCTTGGAATCCAATTACAGATATTTGCTCTTCATCTGAAGAAGTTAATTTCTTAATTTCTCCATTTAGATTTGCTACTTTTAAAGCAATTTTTGCTTTTTGTGCCTCAATTATAACTTGTATAAGTTCTACAATTGATTCAACTATAGGCATAAAAATTACCGTAAAAAGGACGCCGATTATAAAATAAATAAGTTCTGTCAAAAAGACATCACTCCTTTCTATAATTCTAATATATTATTAAAATTAAAGTAAAGTTTTTATTCATTTTCGGCCTGTTTGCTTCTGAAGGCTCTAATCTTTTGATAAAATTCGCCCTTGGAGGATAAATAATCTTTAAGTTCATATTCGGCATCTATAATTAAGCTTTCCATATCTTCTATGTCATCTTCAAGTCTTTGAATCGTGCGAATTAGCATTTGATTTGGATAGTCTTTTTCATTATAATACTTACTTTTATTTATCGTATTAAAGAATTTTTTTAATGTTTTTAATTCTGGCTTTAATTCTTTATTTTTGATATGCTTATAATACTTAATTCTTGCTCGCATTTCAGCGATTTCGCCTCCGGTAAGCTCATTCATTAAATCTCGATCTTGCGGAGCACACTTTGATGTTCCTACAATTTCAGTGCCATCTTTAGCAGTAATCACACAATGGGAAATTCCTGATTCTGGGTCCCAATAAACAGTAATTGCTTTCATATAAAAGCTCCTTTTAATTTTATTTTATAATATCATTATAGCAAAAAAAAAGAGAAAAGGCAAATCTAGACCATTTTCCCTAAAAAATTCCCATATGCGATTTTTCCGGCGGCAACGGCCGATTACGCAGGCCCGCGCCGCACTTGCGCTTTCAATAAAAAATACCCCTTATAGGGGTATTTTATAGTAGCTTTATACATTCTTGAACTTTTGCTTCCATTTCCGCAATTACGTCATCCAGCAAAACCGGAAAACAGAAATGAGAATCAACTCCAACATGATACATGAATGGCATATCGTTATAAAAATTCGTTTTTTGATGAGTGTGTCCGAATAAATTACAAGTACATTGTTTTAAACTCTCTTTCTCCAGATTTCCAGTCAAGCAGGGGTAGTGAGTCATAAAAAAATGATAGCCTTTATATTTTAGCTTTGCCGCAAGTGCTACCTCAATGACATTGTCGCACGTTTTATACAGCTCTTGTCTAACATCAGTATCATGGTTTCCAACAATGATATGAATTTTGCCTTTAAGCTGTTTCAAACATTTAAAACCCTCATCATTATTGCCAAGCATTACATCACCAAGAAGATATACTTCATCTTCAGGACTCACAACCTGGTTCCAATGATGAATGATAGTTTCATTCATTTCTTGAATAGAACTAAATCCTCGCGGCACAAAAATAAACTCTCTATCGTGACAAAAATGAAGGTCAGAAGTTACCCAGATTTTACCAGTCGTAGGTCTGCCGCACATATCGCAATGATTCCTCTGCTTCATCTTTATACACCCCATTCCTAAAATTCTCTAAAAATTCTTGTTCTTCTTCTGGATTTCTTATTTCAACGTGATTTACAGTTTGATTACAAAAAGGACAAAATAATTGTTTCCTGTGAAATTTCTCTTTTAATTTATTTTTCTTCCTCTGTAAGGGAATCCCTTTATGTCCGCAATTAATACAATAAAAACTTCTTTCAGTATACCCAGCCATTAGTCATCCTCTTGGTCTTCAAAATTGTCATCGGTTAATTCAATAACTTCACCACTATCCAAATCTACTAATACAGTTTTACCAGTATAAAAAACTCCATTATCTATATTCCATTTGTGACCGTTGGCATATTTTTTTACTTCAGGTTTATCTTTATGCCAATAACCAATTTCAGGTTCCGCCAGACGCATATCTTCTACGAAATACTCTATTGGAGTATGTCCGTGGACGCAAATATCATTTGAGAAGCGGTCTTCATCCCAATCATCTAAAAAATGATGTCTGTCCCAAAGAAAATAATCATAATTTTCTTCAGTCTCTTCGATTTTACCCAAGGTAAAACCAGCATGAGATAAATGGAAAGTTATACCATTTTTATTAGTATAATCTGCTATGGTAGGTAAATCATTTAATTTATCAATCCAAGATTCATCAGCTCCATCTTTAAGCCAGTCTTGATAAGTATCCCAGCCGCTATTCATCATCCATAATTCGAAGTCTCCATTGCCATTAAGCCAGCCATCAGCATCTTTATCAGCAAGACCTCGAGCCATTAAATCTTCATGGTTGCCCTTAAGATATACCCACTGCGGGTTATTATAAATTTCTTTTATACATTTAAAATTATCATAGCCTCTATCTCCAGCATCACCTAAAAAAATCACAATATCATCAGGTTGGAGAATTTGACAGACTTTCTCATAGATATTATACATTCCATGAATATCTGAAATAACATAATGTTTACCCATTTATATCACCCCTTTGTAAAAATCTTTTTTTCTTTATTTTCTATAATAATTATATCAAATTTTTTATAAAAAATCAAAAGGAGGCTTTTAGCCTCCTTTTAACCCTCTTCTTTTCTGCCTAAAAGACATTTTCTTTCAGTTTCACCATATAGCATACAACCTTTTTCTAAACATTCAAGAAATCTTTCATCGTGGATTGTATCTACTATACTTCCATTTCCGCTATACTTATAATCTGTCATTACTGTCCTTTTACGGAAAGGACATTTTTTGATATTAACTTGAGCTATCAATCTTTTGAATCCTCCAAAATAATAATACTCCAATAGTGTCCGGTATAAGGGGTTTTAGTTCTATTAGCATTTATAATTTTATTTTCAATTTTATTTTTATCAACTTTCCATTTGTCAATAGAACCCAATTTTTTAATTAAATAATTTCTAGCTTCTTGAATACTACCAAAACTTTCTTCTAATACATCTCCTTGACAATCATACATATCAATTCTATGCTTAACTGACCTTAAAAGTTCTCTCGGAGATTTAGTCGAAGCTTTGCTTCCATCTAGAAAGCTTTCAATATCTTTAATGTTTGGTAAATCATTCTCATAATCTGGAAACGGATGACCGAGAACTTCTTTTTCTATTGAAACATTTTCAAATACTTCTTTAAGATATAAAGCATCTTCTAAAGCATTATGAGCCTGTTCTATTGATTCTACACCTCTATAATAGGCGACTAATTTTATTAAAGAAATGTTTTTAGCCAGCCCAAAATGAGCTTTAGTCGTTGCGGAATAATCATATAAATTCATTCCAATAACTGACAAAGCTGCTTGTGCGCCAAGATTATGGGTTAAATTTAAATTTTTCTTTACAAAATTAAAATCAGAATTGCCGTAACAATAAAAAATTGCTCTATCTTGCGGATATTCACAAAGCCACTTAAAAAAGGCTCTAAATACATCGTCTGAAGAATCTGCTTTTTTATTCTGCTCATCTGTAATTCCAGTTAGGGATGTAATGAAACTTGTAATTTTCTTTTTGGCTCTTACTTCAGAATAGAAAGTATCCCCATTTTCTCTAACACAACCTATTGAAATGATTTCATTAGAGAATTGAGTTGCTTCAAAATCTATAAAATAATTCAAAATACATTACATTCCTTTCTTATTATATATTTATTATATCATATAATTTATAAAAAATCAATTTTCAAGATATTCTTCGAGCATTCTCTTACGCATAGGACTACGCAATTTCCTCATTGCTTTATCCTCAATCTGTCTAATACGCTCTCTGGTGCATTTATAAATTGCGCCAATTTCTGCGAGTGTTCTAGGATTATTATCCTCAAGGCCAAAACGCAATCTAATAATATCAGCTTCTCTATCATCTAAAGTTGATAATACTTTATTTAATTGTGCTCGGATATCTTCTGTAAAGATGTTGGCTAAAGGAGACTTGATAGCGGGGTCCGCAATCATATCACCAAGAGAAACATCTTCATCTTCATTAATAGTTGTTTCTAAAGATACGGGGTCTTCAAAAATCTGCCGCATATCTCTAATTTTATCTACATCAATTTTAAGATAATTAGCTAATTCTTTCTCTGTTGGAGTTCTTTTTAATTTTTGAGTTAAAGTCTGATTAGCCTTTTTAACTTTACTTCCCAAATCAACTATATGGACTGGGACTCTGATTACTCTGTTTTGCTCGGCAATCGCTCTACTAATCGCCTGTCGAATCCAGTAGGTCGCATATGTTGAGAATTTAAATCCTTTTTCAGGATTAAATTTCTCTGCGGCTTTCATTAATCCAATAGAGCCTTCCTGAACCAAATCCTGGAATGTAATTCCTACACCTTTGTATTTGCGAGCAATAGAAATTACAAGTCGCATATTATGACTAATGAGAGAGTTTCTTGCGGCGAGGTCTCCCGCGTATGACCTGGCCGCAAGTTCCTGCTCTTCTTCAAGACTCAACAAATTATATTGAGCGAATTGCTTTAACATTAGCTTTACAGAATCTGATACAATAGCGGGGTCATATTCTGTATTATCTTCTTCTAAAATACTAATATCAATTAATTCTTCTTCCGGCATATTACTCTCCAACATTTTTGTCTATAAATTTTTCAATTCCACCATTTAAAGCCATAAATTCAAGATAATCAGCCCACATCTCTTTTCTATTACATTCCTCATAAGCCCAATGAGCTTCTTTTCTTAAATTCTGAACGCGAGATAAAAGCTGTTCTTTGGTTATATCTTCTGGAATATCTAAATCTTCAATAGTATCTCGTAAATCTTCTATCAGCCAATCTGGATAAGGTCTTTTATAATTTAACAGCATAATTATTCTTCCTTATTGCGAAATTCGTCCAAATGGAGAAGCATCATCTTTAAATTTTCTTTTATTTTGTTCTTCGCCCCAGAAATACCAGGTTGGGTCGAGTTTTAGCCACCAATCTAATTTATATCCATTATCCCAATCTTCCCATCTTTTAGCGATATAATCAAGTGTTTCAGATTTTACATAATACATTTCAGCATGTGGCCGCACTATTCTATCATCATGGAAATGTCCGAACAGCCAAGCTTTATTTACAACAATCTGGTCTTTAATTGTTTCAAGCCATTCTTCCATGGTTTTATCTACATCAACCTGATTGATTTGAGATAAGAATAAATCATATGGCTGCCAGCTATAGGGGCAGGTATGACTTAAAACAAAATCTATAACTAAATCTTTAGTATCTTTAGAAATTTGCTTTCTTTCCTCTTCAGTTAATTGCTCGCCTTTGAACCAGCCGCACCATTCATCTATATTGTATCCTTTAGCTTTGGCTTGCGCTAAACGATAAGCTTTATCAATAGAATAGGCTCCGCCAATTACCAAAGTTGAATATCCATTTAAATTATAGATGCTTCCATCTTTAAAATATCTGATATTTGGATATAATTCTTCATAATAGACATATCCATTTACAATTTCATCATATGCTTCTTTGATATTCGGAAGATATTCAGGTCTTTCTTCGTGATTGCCGCGGACGCAGTAAATTAAGCATCCCCAACTCTGAACGCGCTCTTTCCCTTTTCTATCTGTTTTATTTAAATAATAATTAAATCCAGCATCTCCAAGAATAATCAAAGCATAAGACTCTTTGTCATAGCCTCCATCGAACAGCTCTTTTATTGATTGAAAATCTCCATGTAAATCGCCAGTTATGATAAAATCTTTAATGTTTCCAGTCCATTTCATGAACTTCACCCTCTTCATTCTTATTAAAATCTATAGGAATTATTTTGCTTGGTAAATTAAAAGTTAATAATACATTATAAGGCTTTAATAATTCCGCTATTCTTCGTTCTTTGCTTTTGTCGATATTACCACTATGTATATTATAAGTGAATTGTCGAGCCATTCCCATTTTTACAATCCATTCAATAAGGTCGACTGCCTCATCTGTGGCATCTATTCTTACTATTGGATATCCATCATATATCATTTGTAATGCGGGGCCATCCCAACGACACCACAATACATTTTCTGTAAATGGAGGTTCTAATAAATCATCAAGCCACAAAATATACTCTTTATTTAACAATTTTATTCCTCCAATAACGGGTCTTTTAGCTCTAATTCTTTTAAAATTTTTCTCTTATAAGAAACTATATTGGTAATGTTTTTTTCAACAAAAGGCTTTAAATACTTTTTCTGTTCTTGAGTGAAACCTTTTTCAAAATTCCATTTGATGATATAGCTTGGCTTGTCATTAAAATAAACATTATTAATATGAACCCAACGCAACTCAAAAAGTCTATCACTGGGCTTATCATAATTTCTAATGTTATAATACTGTTTTAACAGTTGCCTTGAAACCGCAATAAAAGTTTCATCATCACATGGATGTAACTCTCCAGTAGGGCTTAACCAACCTATTTTCAATATAATCTGCCTCCATTTTTTTCAATAATCCTTCTCATATTCTGAATTCCAACAGGATTCATAGAATGGATTTTCCATTTACAATTTCTGAAGTCAAATTCTGCTCTTTCAAGCCAATCCAGAAGTCTAATATAATCTCCGCCATCTTTAGCAAAGATTCCTGCGTCATGGTCTAAATCAAATAAAACTATTTCAGAATCACCAAGAAGAGTATATTCTAAAAAGGTGTTAATAACTTCATTAACACTTCTGGCCCAAATTACATGATTAATTTCTTTATTTACTTCATAATAATTGGAAGGAATGGGCCTTACATCATCAATCCAAAAAGCAATTTTTTCCATAATAACACTTCCCTATTTTCATTTTTCTATATATATTATATAATAATTTTTTCAAAAAATCAAGTTTGCGGATAATATCAAAAATGATTAATCCATCTGGCTTGATTTTTAACTATTATAGAATAATACTGTGTAAGGAGGTTCACGTATGGTTAGATTAACTGCTACTAATGGTAAAAAACAATATAACCAAGACGAGTGGGTAGTTGATACTGTAGCAGACCTTGATAAAATACCAGAACGCAATGGCGGCAGCGAAATGGGGAGCACCGCTTTTGTAATTAAAACTTCACAAGTTTTTATGAAGGATAGCGAAGGGAAATGGGTTGAGATCTGACTATGGATATTATTACTTACGCACTTTTAAAGAAATATATTAAGGCTTCTTTGGCTGGTGCTGGCGCTTTACAAGGACAAGATGGTAAATCTGCTTATGAAATTGCGGTAGAGAATGGCTATTCTGGTTCAGAAGCCGAATGGGTCTCTAGTTTAGCAGGCGCACCAGGAGAAACACCTTATATAGCAAGTAATGGTCATTGGTTTATCGGCGCAGTAGATACTGGAATTAGCGCAACCCCATCTACAAGCTATAATGACCTTACTGATAAACCAACGCTCAATGGAGATACAATAGAGGGTGATATGGAAATCCATTCAATTCCTCTATCTGTGATCGATGAACTATTTAATAATTAAATAAGGAGTAGATAAAATGGCAGATAAATATTATTTAGACCAACCAGGTTTAGAACGCCTCGTTGATTATCTTAATACCGCACTTGCTAACAAAGCAAATGTTGGCGATATCGCGGTTCTTCCTAATGATATTGTTCGTCAAGGCGATTTAGATATTTATGCTTTAAAAGAAGACCTTGAGAATCTTGATGTCGAAGGTTATGCTACTGACGCAGATATCGAGAGACTTGAAGGATTAATTAATGGCGTATATCACTTCCGTGGAACCGTTGCTGACCTTGCCGCACTCCAAGCTGTTGAAAATCCAGCAGTTGGCGATGTTTATAATATCGCAGATACTGGAATGAACGCAGCATGGACTGGAGAAGCTTGGGATGAATTCGGAAGTATCGTAGATTTAACCGATTATCTTACAACAGACGACGTTCAATCAATTCCTTTAGAAACAGTTAACCGCATCCTTTATTCTGGTGCTTCTGGAATTGTTGAAGATAAAGCTAGTATTGAAGCTATGCTCGCTAATGATGAACCAGAAGTAGAAATCATTTTGAATAAAGATTTAGCTACAAACGCTATTGTAATTCCAGAAGGAAAAGAAGTTACTCTTGACCTTGGCGGTCATACTCTTTCTGGCGCAACACCATTATATGTTGAAGGTGGTTCTTTAACTCTTAAAAATGGTAATGTTTCATCTACTAGTTACGCAGTGGTCGCAAGAGGTGAAGGTTCAGAAGTTGTTGTTGATGGAGCAAATATCACAAGCACAAATATGGGTATCACTGCTAGCAATGGCGCATCTGTAACTGTTAATAGTGGAGATATCACCGCACAAGAAGTTGGTGTTTGTGGATTTAAAGATTCTACTGTTGTTATTAATGGCGGTACATTTGAATCTTGGGATAACTTCCCAATCGGTGGTAATGGTTCTGCCCCAGGTTCTCAAAATGATGGATCTAACGCAAACTTTGTAATGAATGGCGGAACTCTTATAGCTCATATTCAGTCTTCTGGATATATCGCAGCTGGTGTATATGTACCTAACTCTGGCTCATTTACAATGAATGGCGGCGAAATTATTTCTGATGGTGCTGGTCTTGTTATGCGTGGTGGCCAGGTTAATCTTAATGGTGGTTCTATTATCGCTAATGGTGCTACTGGTGCTAAAGGTAAGGTTGGCGATTCCCGTGTAGTTGTCGGACCATATGCCGTTGTATATGATGCTCAATCTAGATATCCTGCTGTTGATACACTTGAACTTAATATCGCTAATGGTATGGTACTTCAGGGAACTGATGGCGATCTTGATGTTATTCTTGAAGCTGGTAGAGAAGCTAATATTACTGATAATAGATAAATCTGGGATTAATAACTATCAAGAAAGGAGTTCTTTATTAAGATGGCAAACAAAAACTATTTAGACGAAGCTGGCGTTAGTCGTTTAGTAGAATTCTTTACAATGAGAATAAACAGACTAGAAGAACAAATCGCGCTACTTAATAAAAAAGACGGTACTCCTGGATCTATTCAACAAACAATAAATGATACAATCGCAAATACTGAAATCTCAGATTTAAATTTAGATGGGGAGTATGTCATTTATGGCGGTTCTGCTTCCGAAGTTTTAGAGGAAGGAGAATGATAAATGAGTATAATTAAAGCGACGATTCAACTTCGTCGAGATAATGACTATAATTTTGATAAAATTAAAGATACATTTATTCCCGCTAATGGCGAAGTTGTTCTTGTTGATACAGCAAGAGATGGATTAAGGGCAAAAGTTGGTAATGGATTTAATTCATATGCTGAATTAAATTTTACCGATGAAGATGTTCGTAATGCTGTATTACATGGATATTTTATTGATGGAAGTTTTTATAAAACTTTAAATAAAGATGGTAGAATTAAAGATATGGTAAATAAAATCTATATTGATGATTCTACAAGAAAAATTTATTTCTTTAATGGTTCTGGATATCAAACAATTCAAACAACATTTACTACAGCTACAACCGCAGAACCAGGCTTAGTTAAATTGTATGCCGAAACAGGTCAAAATACTGATGGAACAATGACTCAAAAAGCCATTACTGATGAATTAGACTTGAGATATAAAGCTACAATTGATGATGAGAATGAATTATTAACTTTTTCACTTTAAGGGGGAAATAAAAAATGGCACAAACTTATGCTAACAATGATAACGTATTATCAAAAGTGAAATTTGGTAATACTACTTATTATATTAAAGATGCGGCCGCTCGTGCGATTCTTGATACTTTTGGAAATGCGACTCTTCAAGATGTTGCTCTTTCCATTGCTGATGGCGGCACAGGCCTTGTAACTTCAGACCAAGTTTATGATTTCGTTAATCAACAAATTGGAGCGGTTGGCGAAGTTTTAAATCTTCTTTCAGCATCAGATCATACAGCAGTCACAACTCCAGCAGCTGGTGATTTCGTAGTTGAATCCGATGGTAAAGAATGGTTATATGATGGTACAGCTTGGCGTGAAGTTGGTTCTGAAAGAGCTTATGTTTTAAAGACATTTGAAATTGCTGGAATTGATATGGCCGATGATATTACAGTTGCTGAATTACAGTCAGCTCTTGAACTTGGTTCTCTTGCTTATAAAAGTAGTGGTTCTGTAAAAGTTACTACTGTTGATAGCTTCAATAGCTTCTCAACAGGTAAAGCTGGAACATATAATGTATCCTCTACCGCAGTATCTGTTCCTGCTACATATGATGCTCTTGATGTAACTCCCGCTGGTTCAGTTGGTCTTACAGCTGGCACCGCCGCAGCCGCTTCATATGACAAAACAACTTCTGTTGCTATTTCTGCGGCAGCTCCAAGTGGTGAAGCTACAGCTAACTACACACCTGCTGGTGATGTAACAATTTCTAACATTAGTATTACACCTAGCACAGCTTCTGTTGCTACACTTACTAGTGCTGGAACTGCTTATCAATTAACTGCTGGTAGTTGTTCTCAAGCTGCTGATACTACAAGCACATTCGCTACTGAAGGTGTTGTTGTTTCTATTGGCGCAGATAATAGTGGTTCTGGTGGCGCTGATGAGTCTGAAACTCTTATTATTACTGCGGCTGGCACAGGTAGTGCTGTAACAGCAGCTGGCGCAATCACATATACAGACCCAGTTCTTTCTGGTTCTCTTCCAACATTTGGTTCAGAAAGTGTTGTAACTGGCATCACAACAGCTACAGCAGATGGTTCATTCAGCGGCACAGGTGTTGTCTTAAGTGCTAACCCATCTTATACAGCTACTTCTGCTACTGTTACTCAACCTACATTTACAGCTGAATTCACAGGAACAAGCAAGAGTGTTACTCCTACTGTTGCTACAACAGTTCAAGCTGCTGGCACAGATGGTAGCGTAACTGTAGCTAGCGAGTCTATTACTCCAAGCGCAACAAGCACAGAGAAAACTGTTAGTGTTACATTTGCTTGATAAGACTTTTTAATTTCTTGAAAAGATAGAAATTATATAAAATAAATAAATTATATAACTTTGAAATGACAGGGGATATAATTTTTTCCGCCTAGGGGATATTATATCCTCTAGGCGTTTTTTTATTTTGGTGACAAATATGATAAAAGAACAAACTTTTATAAAAAAAGATACTTCTGAAAATTGGGAAAAAGCATTAAACTTTATTCCAAAAGAAGGAGAAATTATTATATATACTGATTTTACTCCAAATGGAGTTAAAATTGGAAATGGAAAAACTAAAGTGAACGATCTTCCTTTTATTGATAACAATGAATATGAGGTCGAAAATGACACCTTAATTATTAATACAATAGGAGGGTAAAAATAAATGGCAGATTTATCAAAAATAAGATTGAATGGCACTGACTATAACATTAAAGATACAGTAGCTAGATCGATGGGTATGCCGCCATTAGCAACTGAAACTACCGATGGATTATTATCTAGTGATGATAAGAAAATTTTAAATGGTTTAAATCCAAATATCGAAAAGACAATTTCTAATCTTAATGCTTCTGAATTTAATGTTATTAATGCTAAATAGAATAATGCTTTAGGGTTAGTTATGGCAGTAGAGCCTACTGTTTCATAGCAAATTCGTACTATTAATTTATTAGATGTAAGTGTATTTACTCCAGGTTTTTATATTGGTTCTAACGGACAACTTTCTAATAACGCAAACGATCATGTGGGAGATTTTATCCCAGTAACTCCTGGTGATGATATTTATTATACAGGAACAATTGGACCAACCAATTCGTCAAGTATTAACCGTCGTCTTCATGTATATAAAGCTGATAAAACTTGGATTAAACAAATTAGTTTTGCGGGAAGTTTAAAAGTAGGAGATAGCTGGAGTACTCATGGAATTGTACCTAGTAATGGAGCATATGTAAGAGTATCTTGGGGCGTTGAGGATACTAATGTAATGATTACAGTTGGCGCACCAGCTAAATATTATCCTTATTATATGACACCTTTTTCTCCTACAAGTTCTGTAAATTTTAAAATTGGACCTACTAGCGACCCAGAAGATGCTACTACTTATACATTTAATATACCTGCGGCCGCAGGAGATTTATATGGTTTAGAGTTTGACCCTATTAAAGGAAAATTATGGAAAGTAACAGAACATATAGCATCTTATAATGGAGAAACATTACCAGGGCATTGGTATTCAGATAGAGATACTTATATAGAAGGAACTACCCCACAAACGGGCGCAGAAGTTGTTTATAGACTTGATGATGAAGATATTGTGGAATATAGTTGTACTCCAATGACAATTCCATTAAACTATCATGAGAATTATTTCTTTATAGAAAATGGATTTTTCCAAGAATTAAGTTACTATGCTGCTACAACAGCTATGGATCATTTAACCATCTATTCTGGTATGACTTTTGGAAATACTAATATATTAGAAACCGATGTTATAAATTGGAACCGAGCAGCTGGATTAATTGATACTAAAGCTGATTTAGTGGGAGCATAGCTAACTGGGAATGTAACTGCTCCAACATTAAGTGTTGCTGCTAATTCTGATAGAATTGCGACAACAGCGTTCGTTCAATAGATGTTACATACACTAGCTCCATTTGAAACAACTGTAAAAGCAAGTTAGAATTATGAAGTTGGAGATTATTTAACATATGCTGGTAATTTATATAAAGTTACTGCGGCAATTGCTAAAAATACTAATTTAGCTGTTGGAACAAACATTGAAGCTACTGATGTAGCTACTGAATTAAATGCGTTAAGAGCATTAATTTAATCTTCTTGAGGAGGAAATAAATAATGGAAAGACAAATTTTTGAAGTTCATAAAAAAGCTTTAGGAGCAAGTGTTGGTGGATATGTGCCAATGGCTTCTGGATATCCAAAGGTATTTGATTCTCACGCAGCCGCATATGCTGATAATATTGAAGCTGCTAAATTAGCTGCTACTGGCGCATTTGCCGCAGCTTGGAGTGAGATTTGTAATACTGCCGCAACTAGGGATATGTAGGTAGTTCTTTTAATGACTGCTGATGGGTTCGTCCTTGATAAAAAAGTAGTAGGAGAAATTCCTGAATTACCCGATCCCGAGAGTTGAATATAAAAAAATAAAGGGGACACCTTAATAGGTGTCCCCATTTTTTGTTATCAGTTACTTAATACAAGAATAGCGCTCGCTATTCAGTTTTTCCATCATCAAATCATATCCAGTTTTGCCAGACATGATAGTTTCAAAAATGGAAGGAGAAAATCCGCTTACAAAGCTGATTCTGCCATTTCCCAGCATCGGAATGTTGTTCTGACGAGCATCAACATTCCAGAAGATAAGATGAGGCATCTCAATTCCATAACTTGCCCATACTCTAGCAACGCCTTCAAGCACTGTTTCTGCGTTGTGTCTAGACATAGCATTCCATCCCTGCGCTGAATCGAATTCCATATCTGAAATGACAATGATATTCTTTGGAATATCTTTAGCATCAACATGGTTATGAAGGATTGTATTTAACATAAGGTCAAATACAGCTTCAATGTTAGTGTTATCGCAGAGGTTAGTTTCGTAGATTCTAGCAACCTTGTCGCAGAAATCTACTCCCTCTGTGCGGATAAGCTGCGGACGAGAAGCAAAGCTAATATAGTGATTTGCGAATGGTCCGCTATTATGCTCGGCACAATAAAGACCAAGTGAAATCGCTACATTAATCGGCGCAGAAGCTTCATGCCCTGTCATAGAACCAGAGGTATCTACAACAGCAATGCCATTGAAGGTTGCGTTATTGAAATAATCAGTAAGATTATCCCAATACTTATTAGCCATAAGTCTCTGTGTATCATCAATAGGAGTGTTCTTTTTGTTATAATACCAGCTGTAGGTATTAAACATAACTTTAGTTGCTTCAGCAACACACTCATATGGATACAGAGTCTTGGCATTTACAGTTTTAGTTGTATCTTTTGCGAAGTCAGCATAAGTCTGAACGTTCTTTTCAGAACGTGCTCTCTCAATGTCGTGACGCGCAAAAGCATTTTTATAAATCATACCAGCTTTAGATGGAATCTTATCGAATTCGATTTCATCCCACTTTCCAGCAGACATCAGTCTCTCAAGCACGTTAATACGCGCACGAAGGAAAGACAGAGTCTTTCTATACTGACGTGAAGTCATATTAAGATATTTACGAGTTGCCATACCAAGAGCGCGAGACTCTGCGCTTGAAGTGTTTTCAGACTTCAACCACTTAGCCAGCAATGACGGAGTTTTACACTCTACGTCAAGAGCAAGCTGATGCTTAATGAGCGCAAAAGCGTCAGCCTCAAGAGGAGTTCCTACGAACTCATAGAGGTCATCCCAACGGCCAAACTCTGGGACATATGCGAGGTTGCGGCGAGCAGCTTCTACATCCGTATTAGCTAGCCAACGCATACAAACCCTGAAGAAACGACGTTCTCCCTGGCCTCCGCGCACGTCACGAATATAAAACAGACATTTAAGAGCATATATAGGATTTTCCGCATATGCGTTCTTAAACAGATTGATTACATCATCATCACTACGCTTACGATATGCTGCGCCCATGGCAAACATATCTAACAAATCACTTCTTGTGGTCTTATGGGTTACTCCACCATTCTCGGTATAAGTATAGTTAGTAACGTTCGCAAGACCATTCATAAAAGTATTCATAGCTTTTCTCCTTTTTCTCATTGATTCCTCTTGGACAAGAGGATTTGTTTCATTTTCTATATATATTATATAATAATTTTTTTAAAAAATCAAATTAATTATTTTTATAATAATCATTTTCATTTTCTTTAGTAAGTAAATAATGAGTTTTTTCTAAAATTAAATCATCTATAGTATATTCTTTATTATAAGGAATACGAATAATAGGAATATTATTATTAAAACAATATTGATTTTTAATTAAATCTCTTCTACGAGTTTGTTCAAAATGTTCTTTTGTATCCCATCCACTTCCAGAATATTTAAAATGTTGACTTCCATCAAATTCAATAATATAAGAATTATTTACATAAAAATCAAATTGATATTTTCTATTATTAGCAGCCTTTAAATTATCATATTCTTTATATTGCTCAAAAGGAATATTATTTGTTGATAATAAAAAAGCGATATTATCTTCTCCATAGCTTTTATTTTTCATACAGCCACAACTTTTCCAATCCCCTCTCATTAAATTAAAAGAAGGAACTTCACAAGTATTACCGCATTCACATTTACATTTATAAACAATACACCCATTAGAAGCTCGTTTTTCTGTTGTATCAATAACAGTTAATTTACCAAATTTATCTCCTTTATTAATTTGAGATTTTTTAGCACAGCCACAACTTATATATTTACCACTATTTAAATCTCTTGTGCTTAAAATTTTTTTATTGCCACATTCGCACAAACAATTCCAATATCTTTGTCCTTGTCCTTCATAATTATCTAAATTTTGACTTATAACTGTTAATTTACCAAAATTTTTACCAATCATATCTTCTAAATAGCCATTATATTGATGAGCTAAACACCCACAAGATTTAGTGTGTCCAGATAATAAATTTGCGCTATTTACAAAAACATGATTTGGATTTCCGCAATCACATTCGCATTCAAAATATATTCCTTTTTTATTTTTATCAAAAGGTAATATGTTTAAAATAGTTAATTTATTAAATTTTTTGCCAATTAATTTTTTTGCTTTTTCTCTTTGCCATTTATGACCTAAACAGCCACAACTTTTTACTTCTCCTGAAGATAAATTTCCATTAGAAACCCAAGTATCATTTCCGCAGTCACATTTACAATGCCAATAAATTGTTCCATTTCTACTTTCATGTTCATCTAATACTGTTAACATATGGAATTTTTTACCAGCATAATTAACGATATGTTTTTTTCCTTGACATTTTCTACATTGAGTCGTCTCACCAGTTCTTAATCTTTTTCCTAGAATTAATTTTTCCTATCCACAATCACATTTACATAAAAATAATGCTCCAGTTTTTTTTGGATTATCTACTTTCTATAGCACTGTCCAATGTCCATATTTATTACCAGTTTCGTCTATAAAGTTCGGCATTAATATTAATTTCTCCTTTATAAATTAAATTCTTTAAGGGCTTGATTATAGTTTTCTTCAAATATAATACGCTCTTGTTCTTCTTTTAACTCTTTAATCTTTGTATTATAATCTTCTTTATTTCTTTCAATAAAAATAGAAAAAGCAGTAATATCTAATGTTTGAGGTAATTCTTTTTTTAATGTATGACTCATACTCCAAGCATAAGCATATTGTTTCGCTGTTGGTGGTCTATCTGGCCAAATGTCATTTCCTTGATATGCCATATATGTAATTTCTCCTATTTAAAAATTTTTAAGGCTAAAGTAGGAGTCGAACCTACTAACGCAGATTTTGCAGACCTGCCCCCGACCGACGGGGTTTTTAGCCGATATTTATTCTATATTTATTAAACAACTTTTCATTACATCTAAAGCTTTATTATGTAATTCTGGAGTTGTTCCAGCGCAACAATTAGCAATTACATTAATAGGAGTTTCAGGATTAAATGCTTTAATACATAAAGCATTAGAAATTACACATATATCAGTACAGAGACCCATAATTTCAATATAATCATATTTCATATTCATTATCCAATTAGCCAACTCTATACTGCCAAAAGTTTCTTTTATGAATCTCCGCACTATGCCATGAGAATTAATATCTAAAATTGAAGTAAGTATTCCAGAATAGACTTTCCAACCTTCAGTTTCCGCAATACAATGTTCTACAGGAAGAAGTTTTCCTTCATATGTATCTAAATAATTCGAATAATGGGTATCTAAAGTATAGGCTATATCATCATTCCACTCTTGAATTTTATTAATAACATTAGGAACAATCGCCTCTGCGGCTTCGCTACCTAAAGCGCCATTAATAAAATCATTTTGTGTATCAATTATAACTAACAATTTTTTCATATTTGTGGCCCTTTCCCTTCAAAACCAAATTCTTCAATAGGATAACCATTATCTTTAAACCATTCTCTAACTACCCATCTTTCAGAACAGGGATTTGTAAATGCTTCGTGAAAAATAAAAACAATAATTGGTTCTTCAGTAAAGCCTTCTTTTTCTTGAACTTTAATTCCTAAATTATAAATTCTTTGAATTATTTCTTTAAAATCTAATTCATCTAATTGTTTGCGATATTCTTGTAAGAATCTACAGTATTTAGGATTGCCCTCGCCGCACGTTTCAGGTCCGCGGCACAAACCTTCGCATTTTTCTCCTGGAACGAATGGCTCTGCTCTTAAACCATTCCATACCCCATTTTTATCTTTCCATTGAATTGATTTATCATAAGAATTTTTATGGAACCACGCAGGGTCAAATGCTGCGGTACTTAAAGGAATATAATTAGATTTCATAAATCTAATTTGATAAAAATAAGATGTCATTATTCGCATGGCTCTTGGTTTAATGGAATATAAACTCCATATGTTTCATATAATTTACTTTTATCAACGCCATCAACAACCAACAGATGTTTACATTCAGGACATTTTATACAAACCTTTTGATTATATGTCAGAATGTGAATATCTTTATCATCTGAAGCGTCAAAGATACAACCGCACTCGGGACATTTTAATACTCTTTTTCTATAACTTTTCTTATAAATTACCATAATTGATTAAAAAAGAAGGATAGACAAAACTTATAACAAAGAGAGGGAAAATATAAGCTGTCTATCCATTTTTAGAAAGGAACGAATTTTTAAGTTACATAAGATTTAAAGTTTAAATCTTAAAGTGGATAACGAGATTTGAACTCGTACCTTGAGCTTGGAAGGCACATATGCTGCCATTACACCATACCCACAAAAAGTAGTTTCTTTATACGTTGCCACTACCAAACATTCAAGGGGAAAACAGATAAGGGAAAACAGATTTCCTTACATTATTATTATAACAAAATTTTTAAACTTTGTCAAATAGGGATAGTCGGACTTGAACCGACAATGGTATTTCTACCGAGGGATTTTCTTACTACTCTATGTTACCATAGCCGCATTTTGCGTTGTAGTCTGGACTATTTCTTTACCATGTCAATACTGATTTAGGTAGGTGGTGTATAGTCTCTACACATTTATTTTTGGATTCCATATTTTTCCATTAAATTTTTGGCTCTTGTATAATTTGCTCCTTTTGGAGCCAATCCTAATTTAATTAATGCTTGTCTAATGTTAGGTTTTTCTTTAAGAGCATTTACAAATTCTTCTTCAGAAATTACTTCTGGTGATTGTTGACTTTCTTCAGTCTTATTTTTTCCTCTGTAATTTTCTGTCATAGCATGACAATTAGGACATAAATAAATTAAATTATTTATTTCATTATTAGTATTATCACCATCTTTATGATGTAATTCTAATGAAATATGCCCTCCTTGCCAATTTCCATCACAACCACATATTTTACATTTATAAGGAATAACATTGTGTCTAACAATATATCCTCTTAAAACTTTCTATGTGATTGGGCTATTTTTTACAAGAATTTCACTTAATGAATACTTTTCTCCCATACTTAAAACTCTCCTTAAAATTTTTATCTTCATATATAATTTAAAATTATTTTAAGTAAAATTTTAAGTTGCGTCCAAAAAATTTAGCTCGTCGTAGTCTTTTAAAAAGATTTTCGTCGAATTAGCCACCTTCTACTAATTAGTTTCCTATATTAGCACTCAAATTTTTAAGTCCCTTGCGCCTGCCAATTTCGCCATATCCCCATATTTCTCAAGACGGCTCAATTATACTTTTTAGTGCTGGGATCGAACCAGCTTGGATTGTTTTTAAGACAATTTGCGAACCATAACGCTTAATACTCTTGAGGAATAGATTGCTGTATCCGTCTTTTATATTTAACTTTGTCTTATTTCAACTGTAACTTTAGCAACTTCTGTTTCTGAATACCCATGTCCGATTGTAGTTATAAAAGGATTAACTGTAACTTGGTCTTCTAAAACATTAAAATGTTCTGCGATAATCTTTTTTATATCTGCTTGGTCAAGAGTAATTACTGTAGTCATTTTATATTTTTCCTTTTCTTTATCTTATATATATATTATATCAAATTTTTTTATAAAAATCAATTATTTGAATAATAAAGAAAAAAGAGGAAGAATTAAATCTTCCTCTTAATAAATAATTACGGCCATTCACCAAGAGGCATACCAAGATTAGCACGTTCAACATCTGTGTTATAATAAACACCATCAGTAGCCTCTCCAATCAGGATTTCTTCAGCGATGTCCTGATAAAGAGTGCTAATAATACCATGACAATCATTCAAGTTGTCTGCGGCGAACTGAACAACGCAGTTCTTAAATACTACATAAGTAGAGCAAATCCACTGATATCCATCTTCGCAAGGACACACAGCATAAGCATATGCGGGATTGCCTTTAAATGCTGTATTAAAAAGGTCAACTTTACTTGTAAAAGCCTTATTAGAAGGAACACCATCAACAGCAACTTTCATAGTCACATTTCCAAAATTGATTTCAGAAGGAAGAATCTTTTGAAGTGCGGCTACCTTATCACCATTATTACAAGCAAGAACAATAGAAGGATGAGAACTTGCGAAATCTGTATTACAAGCAATTTGAGGGTCGCCATCGAAAAGTGCCTCGAACTTACGAATCATAATAGTCCAAGGAGGCAAGATTTTTAATCTAATATCACTCATATTTTATTTTTTCTCCTTTATATTAATTAGATTAAACGGGGGTGTTGGGATTCGAACCCAAATTTACGCCTTCAAAGGGCTACAGTTTTAGAGACTGCCGTGTTAACCATTACACCACACCCCTATATAACGCAGGGCAAGGGACTCGAACCCCCATCGGATTTCTCCTACGGCAGTTTTCAAGACTGCTCTCTTACCAATTAGAGTAACCCTGCTAAAAGAAGAGCTTTAAAGCTCTTCTAAAAGTTTATCTAAATCTCTTCTAGCTCTACTTAACTCTTTAGAAGAGTTATCGACATAATCTGCCATATCGGCAAGTTTCTTGTGGGCTTTGTCAACACGGTCTTGTGCCTCTTTATACTTGGCGCACGCTCTTTCGTGACGTTTTCTCGCAATTTTTAAATCACATCTGGCTCTTGCTAATTTTTCTCCAAGAACTGGATTAAACTTATCTTTTGGGTCGCACTTGGCGATACCTTTAATTTCTTTACCAGCATATGTGGAAACAGCAATTACTTTGCCAGTTTTATTTGTAAAAAACTTATATTTAGCCATTTCACTCATTCTCCTTTATCTCTTTAAAATAGTATTCTTCTATAGGTTTCATAATACTTAATCCAACAATCATTACTGCGCTATCAATTCCAAAAGCAACTAAATTCTTAATAATCTTTACCGCAAATGGGATATGATATAAATAACACTCAATTCCAGTTTTGGCACCGAGCATACCAATTCCGACAAATAGGATAACCGCAATTAAACGCTTCCAAAACACTTTTGTGTGAGTAAAAACAAATCCGCACCCTAATCCAATAATTAAATTGGCTGTAAACCAGCTAATACTAAATCCATAGGGGGAGAATAGAATACTTTCAAGACCGCAACCAACTGCGCCAACAAATGCGCCCCATGGCCCAAAAATCGCACAAGCCACAGCTAATGCGATATATCCAAGGTCTAAAGAAATGGCTCCAATGAATGGAATTTTCATTGTGGCACTTAATACACAATAAAGTGCTGTTAATAAAGCGATACCTGTAATTTTTTTAGTTGTAAGTTTACTCATACTTTTTATACCTCCTGATGTTTTTGATGAGTAAACCAAAAATACCAAAAGGTAATAAGTATAAGGTATTTTTGGTTGATAGTTTAACGACATAATTTGCGACAAATACAAACATCTTGGTCGGGTTGTAAAGTAACCAACTAAAGCAAGTAGTGGGAATCGAACCCGCATCTTATCCATGGCAAGGATACATAATAGCCTTTATACTATACCTGCGCGCCGGTAGTTTCTTGGCAATGGGAAACTTTCCGTAAAAGACCATAAGCGGTTTTGTTGATTGCTACTCAACTATTGGAGGACGACTTAGCCCCCACCGCAAGCTGCTAGAACGAGCTGCTAGAGGGACTTGAACCCCCAACCGACTGATTACAAATCAGTTGCGCTACCATTGCGCTATAACAGCATATTCAAGACACATAAGAGATTCTTGTTTACCAGACAAGTGCGTTTACCATTTCGCTAATTCGGCGGTCATTGTGCCAAATATCGGATTCGAACCGATATAATTCTCATTAAGAGATTTTGCTGTATGTGTCTTTCTTTATTTTCTATATATATTATAACAAAATTTTTAAGAAAAATCAATTAACCAAAGATACATCTAAATGGTAATTTTCTTAAGAATTGTTTATAAGTTTCTTTTTCCAAGAATGGATAAGAACTATTAATTCCATTTGGTCCTAATAATACAGTTCCAGTTAGTAATGTATGGAACATATCTTTTGTAGATATACCAAATGTTTTCTTAAGTTGTTTAAGCATTTTATTAAATTGTCTATACATTTTTCTTGTTGGCTTTTTGCCTCTTAATTGAGATTTAAAGTAAAAGAACATTTGAATCTCAAAGTATTTAGTATAGACTTCTTCACAAGCTTGTCCTATAAAAGTAGGATTAATTGGTTTTGTGAAATTGGTTCTTATTAGATGCTCATATAATTCTATAATAATTGGGAAAGTACAATTACAAGCATCAAAGAAAGCATCATATAAATATCCAATTGGGTCTTCTCTTGAAACAGAGCCTACATAAATATGCCAAGCATATGTCGGAACAGCATGATAAACTACTGGTAACTCATATGCTAAAGTTGTAAAATAAACTTTTGACATAAAGTTTATATCATGGCAATGCCGTAAATCATCATAAAATAAATTGTATTTTTCTATAAAGGCTCGTTCAATAAATTTAGAATGTGTTAATAACATTCTTTCTTGACCGTTATGAACGTAAATTCCAGCATCTGGATGTAATAAATCGAGGCCATTTTGCTCGTAAACTAATCCCATATCAGTAATGATTAAGTTATGAATCTCTTGCCCTGACTCCAATAATTTTTTTACTTCATCAAAAGCATGCTCATACCATTCATCATCCTGGTCCATGAAAGTAAGCCAATCACCTTTAGCCATTTGGCGACCATATTCGCGGCCCCAATATGGGTCTCCTCTATTTACATCATTATCATATCTTACGATATTTAATTGGTTAAATTTATTTAATATATCACTAAAATCCTCTGTAGAGCAATCATCAGCAATAATAACTTCTATTTCATTTAAGCAATCATTTAGGCAAATTGACTGTAATGCTCTTTCTAATGTTTTTCTTGGATTATAAGTGGGAATAATAATACTAAAAAGCATAAAAACCTCCCTACATATTTTACTTAATCATATTATATCAAAAAAAAATAGAAAAAGCAAATTTTTGCTTTAAAATTTCCAAAAGGGATTTTTGTTTGCGGCGGTCGGGGTGGGCGAGCGTGGCCGGGCGGACATTCCGATCGGTAGCATATGAAGTGTCTGTGAATGGAATTTAAAGAATCGCATATAGATAAAAATACCTGCTATTAACGCTTCATTTCCCGTACTCTGCGTGCGCTAACTACGCGAAGTTGCCACGCACTACCACCTTACCATCGGGTACTTTGAAACAATTAAATAGCAGGTATTCCCAACTTATAAACGAGTGAATATAAACTAACCAGCAAGAACTCAAGAGAAAGTTGAGGTATTCACAAATTTACAGTTTAATTAATCGTATTCTCTGGTTAAAAATAGTATAATAAAAAACGTCCTTTCTCAACGACCTTAAAAAGGGTTATCCTATGTCTAGGATTAATAGACTTGATAGGGTTACGACCCTATTTTCCAAAATTTCATTTTCGGCGCTTTAATCAGCAACAAGTCAATGGGCCGTGCTGGAATCGAACCAGCTGAGACACTGTCACCTGATTTACAGTCAGGACCGCTTCCATATACGGGATACCGACCCAAAAGGCGCTTTTAGGGTGCCGCCGCACCTGAATAGTGTAGCTCCATGCTCAAAAGATTGTCCCGCGGCCGCAATCTACTCTTTAAATGATGGGTTTCTAGCCCTACATCCTACTCTACTATTGGTCTTATATTACAGTTTCCATGTGTAAAAGCCAACATACAGGCTCTAGTGGATTCGAACCACTCCAACTGGAGTCAAAGTCCAGTGCCCTAACCGACTAGGCTAAGAGCCTATTACTTTTTTCAAGACTCAAAATTATTATTGCTTTACCTACTAAGCTATTTACACTGGGCGTATAAAATAGGATTCGAACCTATGCTATATAATTTAATTTGCTGTATGAGTCTTAAAATTATTCATTTAATTCCCAATGTATCTCTCTATGACAATTAGCACAAACTAAAATACATTGTTTTATTTCTTCTAGATATTTTTTATAGCTTGTTACAGTTCCTTGTGATAAAATCTCACCAGGATTGAAATTTTTATCATCACCAGTATGATGCCATTCTAATGCTGTCGGACATTTATTATATCCACATATATCACAACCTCGTTTAATTTTTTCTTCATTTATAAGA
>JAEEGL011321917.1_pt1 | contig 29209 bp, 21 predicted proteins | sample 9134231 | NCBI WGS metagenome assembly JAEEGL01 (sample SAMN16246548, study PRJNA631951) | gut metagenome | biome: gut microbiome; feature: rumen; material: fiber-attached | host: Bos | place: Iran: Karaj | collected 2018-10 | reverse complement strand
TGCTTCATTGTCTTTACATTTGTAGCGTCAACAAGTCCGGCATGACGAAGATTCCTCTTTCTCTTTGTGGACTTCTTTGTTAAGATGTGGCGCTTATACGCTTTGCTTCTCATGAGCTTTCCTGTGCCAGTTACCTTAAATCTCTTGGCAGCGGATCTCTTTGTTTTCATCTTTTGCTGCATAACTAAATCCTCCTAAACTTCTTATAAATTTGTACTACTTGTATTTTTAACCAAAGATATGGTAAAAATCCCGAAATCAGTTCTTCTTCTCAGCAAGGAACATTGTCATTGAACGTCCCTCAACCTTAGGCTGCTTCTCAACTACAGCTACATCATTAAGCGCTTCTGCGAAATCTGTAAGGATGTGAACACTTGCACCCATATGTGCCATCTCACGTCCGCGGAAACGAAGTGTGATCTTAACTCTGTTTCCTTTCTCAAGGAATTTCTTAGCTGCATTAACCTTGGTGTTCAGATCATTGGTGTCAATGTTGGGAGAAAGACGAATCTCTTTTACCTCAACAGTCTTCTGTTTCTTACGTGCTTCCTTCTCTTTACGAAGCTGCTCGTACTTAAATTTGCCGTAATCAACCACTCTGCAAACTGGTGGCTTGGCTGTGGGAGCGATCATGACAAGATCAACACCCTCGTCCTCAGCGATCTTCCTGGCGTCCTGTATTGACATAATACCAAGCTGATCCCCTTCAATACCGATTACACGTACCTCTTTAGCTCTGATCTGTTCGTTAATAAATAACTCGCTAATGGCTTTATCCTCCAATAATAAAATGAAAACATAAAAAATGGATACATCTGCAGATGTATCCATAAATAACCATTTACAAAATCCAGCCAAAATCTGTTCAGGTCAGGATTTGAAAAAGATGTTGACCACTGCTGGCGATGCCGCAGGGTGAGAGCGGATACTCTGCTTTGTTTTCAAACACTGAATAAACTTATCACAGTCCCAGGCCTGTGTCAAGACTTATTTATACAATTCCGTCAATTATTTTTCCTTAGCTTTTACTGTCTGGGGGAAAATAATCTTGTTAACAAAGAAGAATACCACCATGGAAACTCCTCCGTTGAGTACTGTTGTACCGATGTTGTAGATAAAATCCGGTACAAAACGTCCTGCCACTGCTACCCAGATGCAGTTTATAGAATTAACTATACAGGTTATGAGGCAGAATGCAAGTACATACCATGCAATCTGTTTGCCTGTATTGCCATGACTTCTGAACACAAAAAGCTTCTGGATAGGGAAATTGATACACTCGCCTATTATCATAGCCACCATATAAGCCGCGAAATATGCAAGTCCGCCGTGAGCCTGGTCATATCCAAGAATATTCCACTGGAAGGTCTCTCCAAAGAGTGTCATTGGGATCCCAGGCCAGCCAAAGGATCTGTCTCCAAGTCCTGCAAAAGCTGCAGGTAAAAACTGGAGCATAAGGTACTTAATGACCGTTATAAGATTTGATACTATGACAAACAGTCCTCCCTCCCTTATCCATTGGGCAGCCTTTGGATGCTTATCAGCAAAATTATTCCAAAAATTCATTTTATCTTTCCCTCGTATGCTTTGTTTTTCTTACTATTTCTAAAATATCCTCCGATGATGGTTCCAAGTCCACCAAAGAAGCTTCCGTTTACAAGCTTTACAATTCCGTCCACCATCTCCATGCTCACGGCTCCATTTGTCATTTTCGCCATGGCTCTGAAAGGCATGTTGTAGACAAACAGCGTGTTAAGATCAGGTGTGCCCTTTTCATCAGCTTTTTTCTTAATTGCAGTCAGACGCTTGTATGCAAATCTTGCAAGTCCGCTCTTTGCGTAGTACATCTGGCAAAGCGCATCGTTTCTTGAAAGCTTTCCGCTCCAGGATCCGTCAGGTATTGGTCTTCCAAGAAGAACTTCAAACTCTGCATCAGAAATGTTTTCAATCTTTCCTGCGTAGTAAGAAGGCAACTTGTCCTTTTCATATGGAAGCTCTTTTGTTGTCTCTGCTTTGCTGATACTTCCTGTGAGCCTGATATCCTTGCTGCTTGAGCCGATCATGATGCTGTAAGCGCCTGCCTCAACCTCCCATGTATTTGTCTTTACATTCCAGTACCTGAAGGTCTTGTCATCAAAAGCAATTCTGACAGTTTTGCTCTCTCCAGCCTTAAGGAATACCTTTGCAAATCCCTTCAGCTCTTTTTCCGGCCTGAAGACCTTTGCACCAGGAAGGCTTACATACATCTGAGCAATCTCAGCGCCGTCCAAATTTCCTGTATTCTTTATGGCAAAAGACACTCCGTCTTCATCTACTTTTATATCGCTGTACTCAAAGCTTGTGTAAGAAAGTCCGAATCCAAATGGATAAAGGACAGGAACATTAGCCGTATCATAATATCTGTAACCAACATAGAGGCTCTCCCTGTACTCGGAGTTTCTCTGCTGGCTTGGATAGTAACGATATGCCGGTGTGTCCTCAAGTCTTCTTACCATACTCTCAGAGAGCTTTCCTGACGGATTTACTGATCCGGTGAGGATATCAAGCGTTGCTCCTGCACCGGCCTGTCCGTTGAGGTAGCAGCTAAGAAGCGCCTTGAAGTAGTGATGCCATGGCATCTCGATCGCTGAACCTGCGCTTATAACACCAATAAGATTTGCATTAACCTGTCCAAGCTCCTGCAAAAGATTTATCTGATTCTGAGGAATTCTCATATGCGTTCTGTCCATACCCTCAGACTCGGAATCCTCATTAAGTCCAAAGAAGAACAGGATGACATCTGCTTTAGCTGCGAGATCAAGTGCTTCTTTCTTGGTTTCTGCATCCTCCTTGCCATTTCTTGAATAGCCCCTGCTCATGCCGACAACCTGAAGGTCATAATTTCCTATCATTTCAGAAATTGTCTCTACCTTGGTAGGATTAACCAGGGATGATCCTGCGCCCTGATATCTTGGAACAAATGCGAAATCACCTATAACTGCAACTTTAGCTCCGGGCTTAAGAGGAAGTATGCTGTCCTCATTTTTGAGAAGGATCGCACTTTCTGCTGCTGCCCTTCTTGCAATCTGGTGATGGGCATTCTTGTCAAAACCATCCTTCTTGCCCTTTGCGTTTTCAGAAAGAGTAAGGACTGCGTCAAGAAGCTCATCAACTCTGGCGTCCACGTCATCCATGGATATTTTGCCGCTTTCTACGGCAGCTATAAGCTCTCTTGCTGAATCCAGTCCCGGATTTGGCATTTCAAGATTGGATCCGGCTGCAACGCCCAGCGCGTGGTCATTACTTGCACCCCAGTCAGTGATCACAATGCCGTCAAATCCCCAGTCCTTTCTAAGAATATCAGTAAGAAGGTGCTTGTTCTCATTGGCATAAGTGCCATTCACCTCGTTGTAGGCAGACATGATAGTCTTTGCATTTCCCTCTTTTACTGCAATCTCAAAACCTGTGAGGTAGATCTCTCTTAAAGTTCTTTCGTCCAAAACAGCATTCATGGCCATTCGGCGAAGCTCCTGAGAGTTGACTGCAAAGTGCTTGGGGCACGCATAAACGCCCTGTGACTGGATTCCCCTCACATAGGAAGCAGCCATTTTACCTGCAAGATAGGGATCCTCTGAGAAATACTCAAAATTTCTTCCGCAGAGAGGACTCCTTTTTATATTAAGGCCGGGGCCAAGGAGGACGTTAACGCCCTCCGCCATAGCCTCTTCTCCAAGAGTCTCACCAATTGTCTGTCCAAGCTCTTCATCCCAGCTGTTCGCTATTGTTGCAGCTGTAGGAAAGCATGTTGCCGGAAGTGACTCGTTAAGTCCCAGATGGTCTCCTGCACCGGCCTGTTTTCTTATACCGTGAGGTCCGTCAGAGCAAAAGATCGAAGGGATACCCAGTCTTTCAAAATCCCAGGTCTGCCACTCTCCTTTTCCGTTGAGGAACGCTGCTTTTTCTTCTATTGTCATCTTGGAAATGATATCGTTATGTTTCATTTTATCCCCGTCCTGTTTTCTATTTAAGAACTTATGCCTGTGCTGAAGGCTCTTTTGGCATCTCTGCCTTTCTCTTGTTGTAGTTCTTGATAAAGATAGCCATAAGGCAAACCATAAGTGCTCCGAAGATCACATCAAGTGCGATCATGAGTTTCTTCCAGGAAGCCATTCCCATGGAAAGATTCTCAGGTGCATATGCTCTTGAGTTAACTACTGTGTAGAGAATGTTCTTGGAAGCATCTCTCATAGCCTGCTGAGCACCGTTTGTATCTCTGAACTGTACGTTATTTGTTGCTGTAGGATAGTTAACAAGCATGCAGTCAGTGCCGTTTCTGATAGCCTGGTCTGATGACATGTAGCCATAAACGCCGAAGTAATCAGTAAGTGCAAATCCATCAAATCCCCACTCATCGCGAAGAACAGTCTTCATAAGTGTGCTTGATCCGCCTGCCCAACGGTTTCCAATGTAGTTGAAGGAAGACATTACTGCGCACATATCAACGTTCTTTACACAAATCTCGAAAGGTCTGAGGTAGATCTCACGGATAGCCTGCTCATTTGACCATGTGCAGAGCATGTCGCATCTGTTCTCTTCCTGGTCGTTCATTGCAAAGTGCTTGATGTAAGCGTATACGCCGTTCTCCCATGAACCCTTGCATGCCTCTGCTGCGATGTATCCTGAGAGGATTCCGTCCTCTGAATAGTACTCGAAGTTACGTCCTGCAAAAGCTGTTCTGTGGATGTTCATAGCAGGCGCGTACCATCCTGATACATCCATCTCATTTGCCATCTTACCGATGTAATCACCAAATGAGTGAGCAAGATCCTTGTTGAATGTTGCTGCGATTGTTACTCCAACAGGGAATCCAAGGGATCCAACACCTGTGAAGTTGTTGTTGATTGAAGCAGGACCGTCACAGTCATTTGTACGAACCTTGCCGATTGAATCAACTGAGTTTGTCTGATATCCGCCAAGGGAGATAAGAGCGTTCATGTCGTCAAGGCTCATGCTGTTAAGAAGCTCATCCCACTTAGCATCGTCTTTTGCTACGCCTCTAAGGTCAGCGAGCTTAAGAGTTGTTGATGCTCCTGTTGTAACTGCTGCTGCGCTTGCATCCTCGTCAGCTGCTGTTGCTTCAGGTGAAAGGTAGTTACTGATGTTGTAGAAATCAGCCTTAGCTGATGCAGGCATCTCGTAGCTTGAAGGAGCTGCTGTAGCCTGGTTGTAGTTTGCAAATCCGTCTTTTCTTGAAAGGTATGCGAAGTTGCCCTCTGCATAATCAAATACGTTTGTTGCTGTAATAAGATCAGAACTTCTCTTGTTTGCACCGTTGTAGTTAACTGTGCTTGCTACTGAATATGTCTTTGAATCAATTACTGTGTGTGAGTCTGCGTTAATTGAGATTTCGTAATCTCCTGCCTCAAGCACATAACCCTTTACGCTCTGATAGTCGTAAGATGCCATGTCCTCTGCTGCAAAAGAGATTGTGATTGTCTGTGAATCACCTGGCTGAAGAAGGTCTGTCTTATCAAACTGGATAAGATTTGCTGATGCCTTCTCAATTCCGCCGTTTGTGTAAGGAGGATTGTAGTAAACCTCAATAACATCCTTACCTGCCTTTGAGCCTGTGTTTGTTACTGTTACGTCAAAGCTGATCTGTCCGTTTGACTCAGTGATGTCGCCCATCTTCTGCTCAAATGATGTGTATGAAAGTCCGTAGCCGAAAGGATACTGAACTGTCTTGTCATAATCGATAAATCCTTCTACATCAGCTGTCTCATAGAACTTGTAGCCAACGAAGATTCCCTCAACGTAGTCAATAAATGATACATAAGATGTTGACTCAACACCTGTGAAGCCTGTGGATGTGTACTTGAACTCATCCATGTTTGTGTAGTTGAAATCACCAAAGTTGTTCCACCATGGTGTGTCCTTCATGTTGTAAACATAAGTGTCAACTGTCTTACCTGAAGGATTAACTTCACCTGTAACGATCTCACCAAGAGCCTCCATACCAACGTGGCCCATACCTGCTACCCAGAGAGCTGACTTGATCTGAGGATGATCCTCGATGAATCCAAGCTCGAATGCGTTAGCACCGTTGTAAACAAGGATAACCTTGTCGAAGTTCTGACAAACGAGGTCGATCATCTCTTCCTCTCTGTTTGTGAGCTGAAGGTAGTGATCACCTGCATCCCAGTCGTTGCCTTCGTTTAATGTGTCATCATACACACCTGCTGTGTATGTTGTGCCATCCATGTAAGATCCGTCGATTACAGCGTTCATATCTGTAGGAAGATCAGCACCCTCACCACCTGAACGGCTGATAACGATCATTGCTGTATCTGAAAAGCTCTTTGCATTCTGCATAAGATCGTCTGTGTAAAGAGATACGTTAGGCTCAGGAAGTGTCCAGTCCTGATTCCACATTCCAACTACAGGTCTGTCAGCCTTGTAATCTGTGTAGAACTTTGTAAGGTCTGCGTTTGTCTCGATTCCAGCGTCCTTAAGAGACTTAAGAAGATCAATCGTGTCGTAAGCATCGTTAAGAGCTCCTGAACCAGCTCCGCCGAGGATAGGATTTGTTGATGCCCATCCAAAGACATTGAGCTTTGAACCTGATGCTATAGGAAGGGTGTCCCCGTCGTTCTCAAGAAGAACAATACCCTCTCTTGCAATGTCCTGTGCAAGAACTGTTGATGCATCGGAAGTCTCTTTTGCAATTGTTCCGCTTCCACTAATAAGATCCATCATTGTGCTCATAGGTCCTGTAAGGATCATATTCACACAAACAACAATACCTGTGAGCATAGCAACAAGTGCTGTGCCTCTTACCAGCTTCTTAGCCGGCTTGCCAAGTTTCATAACTGCAATCATGATCACGATTGCAACTGCGATGATAACACCGATTGCTATCAGATATGACTTGATCGATGTTATGACGTTCATGACGTCATCCATGTTGATAGATAACATAAAATATACCTCCCTTTTATAACTGCCACGCCTGGTCAATTGCGCGGCGACGCGTTGTTAATATTAGATTAGCACGCAAAAAAAATCGTGCCGTTTTTGTCACAAACGGCACGATAAATGTCATGAATGGTAATTGATAGTGTATAATAATCCATAAGTAGAACAGGAGAAAAATCAATGATAAACCTGGCAATAGTAGAGGATGAAGATACATATGCAGCGCAGCTTGAAGAATTTGTAGGCAAATATCAGGCTGAGAGCGGGAATCGCTTCAAGATTACCAGATTCAGAGATGGAGATGAGATCACAAACGGCTACAAGGGTCAGTTTGACATTATTCTCATGGACATTGAGATGAAGCTCATGGACGGGATGACTGCTGCTGAAGAGATAAGAAAGCTTGATCAGGACGTGGTGATCATGTTTATCACTAACATGACTAATTATGCGATTAGGGGCTATCAGGTGGATGCGCTGGATTATGTTCTTAAGCCGGTGAGCTACTTTGCTTTTTCTCAGAAGCTTGACAGGGCTCTGTCCAGGGTCAAGAAGGACAATTCAAACATTATTTCTATTGATCTGCCCTCCGGAGTCAAGAAGCTTGATATTGACAATATCTTCTATATAGAAAGCCAGGGGCACAATCTGGTGTTCTATACTAACTCAGGGGAGTTTTCCATAAGAGCCAAAATATCCGACTTTGAGCAGCAGCTTGCTCCCCACCATTTCTTCAGGAGCAACAAGGGATATATAGTTAATCTTAAATATGTAGACGGCGTAGAAAAGGGAGAATGCCTGATAGCGGGAAGGCAGCTTCTGATTGCCAGAGCCAGAAAGAATGAGTTTATGAGCGCTCTGACAGATTATATGGCAGGTGTATGATATGGAAAATATTTACCAGGATATACCAAGAATATATACGGCTATAGCAGAGTGGCTCGCATGTCTTATCTATTGCCTGGTTCTCAAACGCAAGGTTTCAAAAAAGCTCTTTGTTCTTATATCAGTAGCTGCGCTTGTGTGGCAGTGTGTTTTCCTTGTGCTTACCAAGAATCTATCACTGTTTTTCTGGGTTCCATGCATGCTCATGGCAGTTCTTTTTATGTTTTTATACATGATACTTGTGTGCGATGATACGGCAAATGTTATTGGGTATTATTGTGCAAGAGCTTTTCTTCTAGCAGAATTTGCGGCTTCCCTGGAGTGGCAGCTGGCATGCTTTCAGATGGGATTTAGTGATTCGAAGATCACACAGATAGTTATACTTGTTGTGATCTACGCCCTTGTTTTTGTCTGGGCTCTTCATATGGAAAAGAGCATCACAAGGGGAATCTTTCAGCTTGAGATCAATGTGCGAGAGCTTATAGCAGCAATCCTCATCGCTGCTGCGGTCTTTGCATTCAGTAATCTCAGTTTCATTTTCTCTAATACGCCATTTTCGGCGGGCGTTACCTCGGACGTATTTTATATAAGAACATTGGTCGATCTGGCAGGCATGATGATCCTCTACGTTTATCAGAGCCGTATCTGCGAGCTCCTTGCAGAAAAAGAACTAAGCAACATCAATTCCATGCTTAAGGCTCAGTATGACAAGTACAGAAACTACCAGACGACTTTCGAAATGATAAATGTCAAATACCACGACCTTAAGCATCAGATTGCCGGTCTTCGCGCTGATATGAGTGATGAACAGAGGCAGGAATGGATAGATTCCCTGGAGCAGGAGCTTGAAGCATACAGCCCTGAGCTGGAGACCGGAAACAGCGTTCTGGACACACTTATCGCCGGTAAAATGATGAGCTGCAGAGCAAACAACATCAAGGTTACCTGTGTGGCTGACGGCAACGTACTTGACTTTATGCATGTTGCAGATATATGCACGATATTCGGAAATGCATTGGATAACGCCATAGAAAGTGTTTCTCTTATAGATGATCCGGAAAAAAGACTTATCCATCTATCCGTGTCTACGAAGAAAAATTTTGTTATAATACAAGTAAATAATTATTGTGAAAATCAGATAAAGATTAAGAACGGATACCCTGTTACTACAAAAGCAGATAAAAAAAGTCACGGTTTTGGGCTAAAGAGTATACGATATACTGTCGAAAAATATCATGGAACTGTGACCTTTGATCTCAACAAGAACTGGTTCGAGCTTAAAATACTAATTCCCCGTGGAGGCATTGCATGAACATACTTGCAATAGCAATTACAGATTATGTGGGCTTCATACTTCTTGTGGCGCTACTTATCAGCAGTCGCATAATACGCTCTAATGAAGCATATCTGGAATTCAAGTTATTTACCGCAATTATCATACTCACCATGGTGGCATGTGTGCTTGATTTCCTCATGTTCTATTCAGATGGTAAAGACGGCATTTTGTTCAGAATCATAAACATTGTTGGCAACACCTACAGCTTCGTGGTTAATCCTATTTTTGTATCTTGTTGGTGCCTGTATGAGGATCTCAAACTCTATCATTCCAAGAACAGGGTAAAAAAAATCTACACCTTTGCCTTTATTCCGGCGCTCATCATGGCAGCAGCTGCTATTATCAACAATATAATCCCTATTGTCTATACGATTGATGAACAAAATGTATACCATAGACTGCCCTTTAGCTATGCATACTACTTTGTAGATGCAGGTTATCTCATCTTCAGTATTTTCATTCTTACCAACTATCAAAAGAGATATGGAAAGGTACGGTTTTTTCCCTTGTATCTCATGATTGGTCCTATTGTACTTGGCTGCGGACTTCAGGCTATATTCTATGGTATATCCTTGATCTGGGTATCCATGGCAATTGGACTTACATCCATTTACATGTCTCTTCAGAATGAATTCTCATACCTGGATAAGCTTACCGGGCTATACAACCGTGCATATCTGGATTATGTGATTGAAAGTGCTCAAAAAGAAAATGCCAGTGGCTTTGGCGGAATAATGATAGATGTGGATTACTTCAAGCAGATCAATGACACCTATGGCCATTCCGTCGGTGATGAAGCACTTGTAGATGTAGCAAGGGTAATTACTTTTGCCAAGCCGGACAAAGCTATTGCCACGAGGTTTGCCGGTGATGAGTTTATTATCCTTCTAAAGTCAACCTCCGAGAGACAGCTTCAGGACATCATTTCAGATATCAGAGAAGAAGTACGGCTCTTTAACGAAACAGAGCATCGTCAATACAAACTCTCCCTATCCCTTGGCTATAGCATGTATGATTCGAAAAAGAAGTCAATGGATGAATTCCTAAAGCATATGGATGAAAATATGTATGAGGAGAAAAAGAGAAAGCATAATAACGAGTAAGTTAATCCAATACGTAATGGACCGCATTTTATGCGACCTTTTTCATGCATTACAGTCGAAAAAATTTTCTCTTTACAACACCAATTCTCCATGATATAATTTCTTTCGTTGACGCGCAAAGCGTTGATTCATAATTAAATAGGGGAATCATACAATGGCTAGTATCACGGTCTCCAAAACCGTTCATGCGGGTTCGAATCCTGCTTCCCCTGCTCCATTATGAAAAGGCTGAAATCTAGATATTTTCTAGGATTTCAGCCTTTTTTGTCGCAAGATTTCTTTTTATATTGTCTGTTTCAGTCCACTTCAGTTCATTTTAAACCAATTAAATTAGGGTATTTTCAGTATCTACTACTCTTCCAGCATCATATAAGCCACTGCAAGGTTTCACACCTTGCAGCCATATTTTGCGAAAAAATAAGAACTCGTTCTTTCAATTCATCACAACTCATCAAAAAAGCCCCAGATGATGTGAATTTTCAGATGGGCAAAATCGAACAGAGTCTTTCTATAGTCATCACGCTCCAATATTTTCTCACCTTCAGGCCATATTTAAAGCTACTGTCATGCTTTTACCAATGCATCTATATTTTTCATACTTCAATCCGGTCTCAGAATTCACCCCTTTTGCCCTGATTTTTGGCACATGTGATGAAGCCAAAAAAGCCATTCACAACTACAGGCAAAAATAAGCCCAACATGTGTGAACAGACACGGCCATAACCTACAAAAACAAGAATAATTCCAAAGAATTGACCCTGGTAAAATATTCTATAAGAAAACGCTCTCTTCCCTAACCAAATACAAGGGTGGCCCAATTAAGCACCACCCTTTAACGCAAAGCAACTCAGCCACTCAACAGTACATAACTGTCTTTTTTATCGGAATCAAGGTCCTCTTTCTAAAGAACACACATTTGGTGTATCCTCTATTCTTCATTCTCCACGTAGTTTTGCATCTTTCTTAGCTTTATTTTTACGGTCTTCAGCCTCACACCATTTATTGTAAGTATACCATGCACCCTCAGTCATTTTTTTCCCATTACTTGCTGCAGCAATAATATCATAGAGTCCTGCGTCTGCGTCAATAGGCTTTTCTTCAGGCATAGCATATTTTTTCCCCTTTCCATCATCGAATCCAAGCCAACCAAAAACAATTATAAAAGCTATAAGAATAGCTAGCGTCTCAGCTGCAAAATTTACTATTATGATTGCTCCAATTAAGCCAATTGTGTTGAAAATGAGAAAAGGCTTAAGAAAACCATAGGTCAGTAAAATCCTTCTTGCTTTTTTTGTTGTAAAGAAAATAATAGCAAAGCAGGCAACCATGCAAACTGAAGCTGTAAATGTGTTCTTATCTTCTGGAAGTCTGCTCTTGTAATATATTACTCCATAAGCTATGGACTCAATTACTATAATGGTTACAAATATAGCGTTTAATCCATGTGCCTTTTCAGTATTAGCTTCCTTTATTTCATTGTTAGGAACAGCAACCGCTGGGAGGAGTTTCAATGGAAGCAGATAGGCAATCGCAAATAATACAGCAACTAACACACTTAGCAATAGTCTAAGAATCACTTTGCCATTCCCCATTTTTGTAAGTATATCTGGAATAGGTGTTATTCTTGTTATGAGTATGCACATACACAGATATGAAACTGCAAATACCGCTAATAACACTAAATAAAACTTATATGTGATCTTTCCATTCCTTATCATTTGTCCCTTTCTCCTCTTTTGACTTTTACAATTACAATGTAATGATTAATCCACGCTTTATTATTGATTCTTCACACAGCTTTAATGTCAAGGCAGCAGATGTACTACGTTTGCGAATAGTATTCGCTATAAATATATTCAGAAAGCAACGGTATCTTATGAAACAAGTGCTCCAGGGTTTGATTAATAAGTCTTATCGCAAACTGTATATAAATAATAACAAAGCCTCTCAAACTAGCCACTAAATAAACATGATATATTTATAAAAGAGTGCTAAACATTTGTCCATTAGATATTATTAATTATTTTGAGACTTTATAAATCTGTTTCTGCCTTACATAACCAACGGTACTCATCTTCCAGAGGTTTCCTATTCAATTTACTGTGAACCAAGCCAAAATAAATATTATGTTTTGCATAGCTCCACTTGTTCTCTACAATATTGGTATGTTTTTGAAAAATAGAAGCGAGACTTCTTGGCATCATACTCATTCACCTTTGATTCCAAACTCTCTATTAAGCATAAACAATAATTGTCTATTGATCGTCCTATTTCTATCATATAATTCAGGCTTCTATTTTAGAAATATCATATTGTTGGACTACTTTTCCTAATTCGATTACTATTGGTTTGTCACTTGTATTTTGAATAATCTACCGTTTCTTTTTGATCATATATCTTGTCATTATACTCCCCAGTTAAATCTCTAATAGATACTTCTCCATGTCCCCAACACATCGGATGATCCCCATCGGAGTTGGCCGTCCATACCTCAAATTTTATTACTCCGTTATCCTCCCAGCATTCTAAGCTCATACTCGCTTCAGCATCAATATCCAAATTTTTAGTTTTCAAATATTTCTTAATAGCTTTAATTATCTCATCATCAGAACCTTCTGCGGTTGTATCGTCTGCCTTACCCTGAGATTCTAATGATAATGACATGCCTCCAATTGGCGGATCCATGAACGAAAATATATCCACTCCCCCATAAGAAAGAGTAACCAGTTCATCATTAGGTATTTCACATTTTGACCGTATTTCATCAAGAGACGTATCAAAATGTATTGCTACTCCACCTATATTTGTTAGATTATCTCGAGTTGCGTTTTGCTTGCTAACAAAGTTAACAAACTTCCCATTTGCGCGCAAGGAAGGGTTATCTTCTACTAATGGTTCTAACGAATCAGAAAATAGATAAAAATAATAGTCTTCCTTCGTCGAATTGAAATATGTGTATACATTATGTCCATTATATTCTGTTGTTTTAACCAATTCTCCATATAGTGAATCAAATATTTGCTGATCAAATTCATCAGTCTTTAGCTCTTTACGATATATATTGCTTTCATATTCACCTTCAGGTCCTGAGCCAGTTCGAACAGCAACAGAAAAGGCCAACGACTGTAATGGTGTGCTTGAAATATCAATATTTAAATCATCTAATAACTCATATATTGCCTTTTCACTAAAAGAATATCTAATCTCTTCTGTTTTCCCCCCTTCTACTGGCGCACGTGAAGGCCTAATCTGTTTGCTCATGGTCGCTATTCCGTTAATTGCAATAAAGCTGTGATGGCCAATAGAATCTCCCGAAAGCGCTTGCGAAGCATCAACATATAGCTTTGTGTTTTGGGGGTTAGTGTTACTGATATCTACAATAAAACGTACACTCCCATCTTCTTTCTCTAGGTCACACTCAATCCTGTTAAAAACTATCGATATATCATCATCCTTATATATTACTTTGTCCGAAAAATGAGCGTTTTCAAGCCAAGTTTGTATAGTCACTTCTTTTTCTTCTATGTCATCTTTGTTTTCAACAATTTGCGTATCTTCTTTATTCTCGACACCCCCAATAGATTCTTTACTAGATTCCTCTCTACTATCAAGTTGGCGCTGTAAGTCATTTATCTGTGCCTGTAACTCATTTATCTGTTTCTGTGACTCTTCAATGGATTGTTGATTAGTATTATCTTTTGCACCACATCCATATAGCAAAATTATTGGAACAAGAATGAATAATAGTCTTTTCATTGCGTCCTCCTATAATATGTTGTTAATAGAAAGCAAATTATAACCTTCATGTTTTCATCAGTGCAATTATGTAATGATAAAATAACGCTATCCATCGTCATACAAATCACCTGATGTAGATTTTTTTAACGGATCTGATCCATATACCTCAATTTCTTCTTTATCTGTTAAACCATCCCCATCCGTATCTGAGCCATCTTGAATGCTTAATCCCATTGCATACTTATCATATTTTGACATCCCTACAATATCAGATGGCTCTCCTTTTAGTGGTTCCGTGTAATTGTACTCATATCTTGTATAAGTATCTACTAGCGGATTTTCATAATACTTCTCAGAATAACCATAGTCACTGTCTTTTTTTGGCACATAGAGCATTTTTACTATTACAAAACCTATTAAGGCTATAATTATCAAGAAAAAAATCCACCAAATTTTTTTAAAAACCCTTTATTCTCCATAACCTCAAACTCCAAAAGTGGGGACCAGTATTGCACCGGTCCCCACCCGTATCAACATGTCATCTATTTAAGACAAAAAAAGCAATGCTATGCGCATCGCTAATAATAATCTTACAACTGGCTGTCCTTTCGGGCCCTATAGCTTTGCGTCACTAGATTTCTCTAATTTTGCCTCTATTTTTTATTTAACAATTTAATTATATAGCATGGTCGATATATCGTCCACTTTTATTTTTTCTCTCTTGTACCCTTAAAAAGAGGTGAGAATAATGGACATAGAAACTGCAGTTTGTAACAGAATCACGGCTTTATGCAAAGAAAGAGGAATCACCATTAATGCATTAGCGACAACTGCTGGTATGCCCCGCTCTACCTTAAAAAGCATTTTATATGGAGATAGCAAAAACACAGGAGTCGTGACGATTCAGCTCATCTGCGATGCGTTAGGTATAAGTATTTCCGATTTCTTTAATGACACTTCATTCAAAAACTTGGATCCAGTAAACGACTGAATACGCCAAAGTATGCTCCATTCCTTCATAACCTCATTTTATTATCAACCACATCATTTAGACTTCTAAGCATGAACTACCAATCATTTTCAAGAGCCACGAGATACGTTCACATTTTTATTATATTCTCAACAACTATGGGATTATCTGCTCCATACAATTCAGCATTGCTTTGAATAGATATAAAAGCTTTCTGCTCACCTAAAAAACATATTCGGATTCTATCGTTTTATCTTTTTTCAATTCGCTCTGTCATAACCTTTCCCAATGCTCCATATAGATTCATTCCTACAACATCATGCTTATAATCCGCTTGTAGAAAGAAACAATATTTCAAAACATCAAATGACATTTTGAAATTACTGATTACAACATATCAATTCTTCGTCAATTCCCCCTTGTACATAGCTAAGCGTACCTACTATAATTGTACCTTGCCAAAACTGTTGAATATTCAACAGAAAACCATTGATAAAGTCTCTATGGTTCAAGGAGGAATCAATTGATGAAACATTCAAAACTACTTGTAATGCTACTCATTCCATTTATTTTATTATTTACCTGTGGTGCCGGAAAAGCGGCTACACAATTAGACACACCTGAAATTACCTCATGGAGCATATGTGGGGAAATGGCTATGATTGAATGGGATGCAGTTCCAAATGCATCGAGCTACAACATTCAATTAAATGGCAAAGAATATAAAGGTTGGACTGAGCTAGGGGCATATTTCCCTCTTAAAGAAGGAGAAACAGCTAGTTTTGCTGTTTTCGCGGAAAGCAATTCCAATAGCTATTCTCCAAGCAATGCGGTTACATTAAATCTCAAAAATCCATCGCAGAAATACTCTGAAGCAAACTTCTTTAATGCAGCCTTCTACAGCCTTGAACAGCTTAAAAAATGGGCAAAAATCAAAGGTTACCAATACCAAATAAATACAAAGAATAATGGTCAGACTACAGTTTTTTCAATAACACTTGAAGACCCAGATAACAAGGGTATAATGAGCAAAATTGGTCGAACCACCGCTGGTACTATTGACGGAGCCATAGAAAGTGTTAAGAATACTGCATCCAGTCTAACTGCTAAAGATGTCTTTGATGATTATGTAGAAAACTATGCAGAAACCGAAAGTCTCAAGCAATCAGCCTTTGATACAGCAAGTAATACTGCAGATACTTTCAAATCCAATGCAAAAGTAGGTGCCTTGCAAGGTGCAGTTAATTACTGTTTCCAAGATACTAATATACATTATGATTTTTATTTTGATTCAGATAAAACACGATATGCTTGTGATCGAGCAGTATGGTCCCAAGAAGAGTTTAAACACGAAGAATTACATAGAGTTATAAAAGAAAGCTGGAACAAAACAACCAACAAAAACACTTATTACAACTCATCTAAATCTTACAACAGGGACGTTCAAGTACGCGTGGGAGAAGATAAAACAAACGAGCTTTACCCACGATGGGTCATTGAAGCTACTACAGTACCAACAAGATAATATTCGTTGTGTAAATATTTAAGATAGTTAGAAAAGTACTCATATAAGAATAGTTTAAGAAAAGAGGCAGCTAGATTATGTGGTTAAAAAGGCTCACAGGATTGTTATTTACATTAGCAATGCTATTATTTCCTTTTACTTCACTAGCCCAAAACAATGATCCCCGACTTGCAAATGCTATTGATACAACAATTCCTGTTAGTGCTGTTGAAAATGGCAGATATGTCATAAAACAGCATGCAGATACACTAGTCTCATATAATTATGGTTCTCATAGAGCATGCAGCTACTTTTGGGGAGAATGTCATGATTTTGAGGGACAGATGGGAATATATATTGATACCACAGGCAATAATGCCACCATTACTCCATATAATCACACAAAACAAAATCTCTCATTTTCCGCAGTTATAGAAAAAATCATTGATATAAGCGAAAACACAGAAAAAATCAAAGATATAGGCTCACTATCTGTTAACCAAAGCATTACTTTGACTTTTTCCGAAAAAATGTCAAAAGGTATTTATAGAATTAAAGCAAGCTGTAAATATGATGACAATATATATCCTCTAAAAGCATATATGTACTATGACGGAAAAAATGTTCAAACATGTAGGATTACAAATGCCAGCATTTCAATTAGTAGTTATGATAGTTTCCAGAAATTCATGTCAGATGCTAATCCTGAGAAGTATCTGAGTAACAAAAGCATCACATATCCCACTTCAGGACAGTCTGATCATGTAGTACATGTTAGTAAATTTGAAGAAATAAGTGATCAGCTTATCACCGATGATAGTTGGTCTGATGAATACAAAGTCTTCCTATTTGCCCGTTATATTAGGAATAATTACGCCTATGATACATACCGACAAAACAAAAATATGCTCAACATGAAATCACGAGCAACTAAGGCCGGTATATATAATGATGACAACTATTATACATATGGTAACCATGTAGGAGTCTGCTGGGACTTCACCAACATTATGACAATAATGTGTAGGCACCACGGTATTCCTGCCACTTCTGTAGAAGGAAGTGCACACACAGCTCCGGCCATATGGCTTAATGATGAATGGACAGTTATTGACGTGACTGAGTATTTGAAATATGAGTGTAGAACTGAGAACACTGATTCATCATCATGGATAAAATACAGTAAAGGCTCTGGGCATGGGTGTTATGGATGCTATGACCTAGGATCCGGTGTACCAGACAGCCACGATAATGAAATATGGACATATAAGAGAGCTACAACACCACAGTAACCATGAGCAGAATAATAAGTTGAAACAGCAACTCAAAGTTGGTAAAAGAATGAACGACTATAATGCTTATCTTTTAACTATACCTGGAACCAAATTGGGCTTTGATGATATGACTGAAATACTGTCAGAGCTTAACAACAGTATCAAACAGGTAAAAGCAGATGACAAAATGGATTTTTATGTAGACTTCCTTGCTAAAGCTTTTAAATATGCTGGTGTACGGAGTGAATGGGAACTATTTGAGAACTACGAGCGAGCTGAAAAAGATGCATATAGGACATCGATGCATAACAGCTTTATCACATCTATAAATGTTCTTAGCAGATTATGTGAATCTGAAGATATAGATAATTCATGGCGATTGAAACTAAGTGATGACAGGAAGGTAATAGGCGATTTTGCATGTTTCGTAGCATATGTAAATGGTCTTTGTAACAGATGATTGAGTTAGAGATAATTCGTCCACCTAAAAAACAAACGCCGCAAGTTGTGGCATAGTTTATGGCATTAAACTACTGCAAGTCGTCACACCTTTAGGCCATATTTTGCGAAAAAGTAAGAACTCGTTTTTTCAATTCATCACAACTTATCAAAAAAGCCCCAACTGATGTGAATTTTCTGATGGTCAAACCCGAACAGAGACTTTCTATAGGACTCACGTTCCAATATTTTCTCACCTTCGGGCCATATTTAAAGCTACTGTCATGCTTTTACCAATGCATCTATATTTTTCATACTTCAGACCGGTCTCAGAATTCACTCCTTTCGCCCTTATTTCATTTAGTTGTGATGAAGCCAAAAAAGCGATTCACAACCATAAGCAAAAATAACCCCAATAGGTGTGAACAGACAAGACCATAACCTGCCCAAAAACTAGTAGCACTATCTTGTCTGCCCCGGTTAGTGACCTTTTTGCACATACTAAGCCAACTAAAAAATAATTCCAAAGAATCACCTCTTATAACTACTTTTTCTCCAATAAAAGAGGAGTAGGTATTTCCTACTCCTCATGCTTATCACTGTTGTGTTATTCCAAATTTACCTCCAAGGAAGAGGAAACCTGTAAAGCCGTTTGTATCAACTAAAGCCTTGGTATCGGCACCCTTCGGAATTATAACTTTGAACTTGTTTCCTTTGTGACCACCATCAAGGAAAGTTATTTCAACGGTTACATCGGGGCGCTCTGCAAGTGCATCCATGACCATGTGGTGGAAAGATATCCACCTGCGGGTATCAATCTTCACCGTGGCGTTTTTCTGTGCCTTTTGGATCGATTCTACTGCATTTAGATTAAAGATGTAGTAAGCACTAAGAGGCACTCTCTCTTGTATATCACCGCAGATTTCACACTGATATCTAAGCTCACCATCCTCGTCAGCTGTAGCTTCTATTTTATCCCATACATACTTGTGGGTATGGGCAGTGGCCATGTGCCATACGGCATAGAGGACAATATAGCTCTTTTGGCTGTCATAAGTTAATGTTTCTCCAGGCCTATAAGCAGCAATCTGAGCATTTGGGTCTGTAGACCAGCCGTCAAATACCATATTATCTGCAATTGGCATCTCCTCTGAAAGCACATAATTTTCACCAATGCGTGCAATTCCCGGTCTGGGGGCATTTATTCCGCCATTAGCGTTGTATATGATGTACCAACTGTTTCCAGCTACATCCCATTGTGCCCATAGAGTTAAATTATTTCCTAAGACTAATGATGAGCCTGGTGCATAGTATGATCCGCTACCATCTTTTTCCGTGTTCCAACCTATAAAGACCCTTCCGGACTTTTGAGGAATGTCTCCGGGAATCCTTACGGTTCTCGACATAGAAGGCAAAATAGAAATTGCATCCGGTATTCCCGATGCATCTCCCGGGAGAGAATCCTTAAAGGACAGCGTTACTGTGTCCAGAATGGTCCAGATTGCATAAAGCGCTGTGCTACGGTAAAAGTAGTACGAACGGTTTGCCTTGAATTCAGGATCTGTTGATGCCGGATTTTCGCTCCATCCAAGGAAGGTGTAATTACTGCCCAAAGGAGCAATAGCACTACCAAGCTGTAGCCAGTTTCCTTGTTCCATCCAGATATCTGCAGGAATGCTCGCCTGTTCCAAGCCATTGGCATTAAATGAAACATGGATAGGTTGAGGTACTGGAGAAAGATCCCATAACGCATACAGCACTACATAGTTTTTACTGCTGTCATAAGGAAGTGTATCCCCACGCTGGTATACAGGATTCAATCCACGGGGATCCGGTGTCCAGCCCTTGAATATCATCCTCCCCGCTTCAGGAAGCTCACTTGTCAGTACTGCATCTGTCCCTTTTTGCGAAATGGTCGGCATAGGAGCTTTTGTGCCGCCATTAGCATTGTATATTACATACCAGCTGTCTCCGGTCATCTCCCACTGAGCCCAGAGAGTTGTGTTATTCTTTAAGTCTAACGTTGAGCCTGGTGCATAATAGGATCCGCTGCCATCTTTTGCTGTGTTCCAGCCTGTAAAGATTCTTCCGGACTTTTGAGGAATGTCTCCGGGAATCATTACGTTTCTCGACATGGTAGACAAAATTGAAATTGCTTCCGGTATTCCTGACGCACCTCCCGGGAGAGAATCCTCAAAGGACAAAGTCAAGGTGTCCAGATTATCCCAAATAGCATAAAGCGCTGTGCTACGGTAGAAGTAGTACGAGCGGTATGCCTGGTATTCAGGATCCTTTGATGCAGGATCTTCGCTCCATCCAAGGAATGAGTATTCGCTGCCTAAAGGAGCAACTGCTGCCTCAAGCTGCATCCATGTGCCCTGCTCCATCCAGGCATCTGCAGGAATGCTCGCCTGTTCCAAGCCATTGGCATTAAATGAAACATGGATAGGTTGTGGCACTGGTGAAAGATCCCATAAAGCATACAGCACTACATAGTTTTTACCGCTGTCATATGGAAGCGTATCCCCACGCTGGTATACAGGATTCAATCCACGGGGATCCGGTGTCCATCCCTTAAATATCATCTTCCCTGCTTCTGGAAGTTCACTTGTCAGAGCTGCATCAGTCCCTTTTCTGGTAATGGTAGGCATAGGAGCTTTTTTGCCTCCATTAGCATTGTATATTACGTACCAGCTGTCTGAGGCAAGCTCCCATTGTGCCCAAAGAGTCAGGTCATCTTTTAAAGTAAGTGATGTTCCCGGAGCGTATGTTGTTCCGCTTCCATCTTCTTTAGTGTTCCAGCCTGTAAACTGATATCCGGAAAGCTCCGGGATTGTCCCCGGCAGATCAACCTCCTCAGAATAGAACGGAGTAAAAGAGATATCTGCAGGCCAGTTCTTTGCTTCTCCGGATGCAGGATTCTTAAAGCTCACTTTCTTGCTGGGGATTTCAATGTTAAATGTAATGTCCTGGGTATCCGCGGTTTTTGTAAGAGGCTGGGTCTGAGTATATGTGATTGAACGATCTTTTTTACTGGTAATTGTTGCAGTCACCTCAATATCCCCAGTTGGGGCATACAAAACTGCTTTTCCGGATGCGTCTGTCTCCTTAGACGTTGCTCCATCATAGTGATCCTTTACAGGGCTGTAAGAAACATTTGCTTCCGAAAGGGGATCCCCACCAGAATTTAGCACCTGTGCATTCAGCCTGTATCCTTTGTGAGGGCAAGATGTCCAGTCGCGGTCATCAAATGTCTTTGAATCATAGAATTCAAAGAAAGGATCAAAATCCTTAGGATCGGTGCTAATGATTGTTTCCGACTGTCCTAACATAGACCAGCTAAGTGCAAGCGGGCCAAGCCTCCAGAAACCTGATCCGTGAACGCACTCACCACTTTCGCATTCGTGCCAGTATTTCTTTTCATCATCTCCTGGATAATTATGGCCTTCAGACTTTTCCCCTTCTACTACAAACCCCGTTTTATAATTAGGCCCTATTGAAGCAGTGGACAAAAAAGTCAGCTCTTCACTATCCGCAATACCTAAATAAACCTCACCGTCCATGTCAGTACTTTTTACTTTGATGTCAGGGTCATGATGATTCCATCCCGCGTCTTCAATCACAGGCACTACAGCAGCAATGAAAAAGCTAAGGTTAAATCCTTCCCTGAAGCCCATACTGAATTTGGTTGTACCTTTTCCAGATCCTGAAATAGAAAACGATAGAGTCTGTCCGATTGAGATAATCTCCTTCCATCCTATTTCGTTCTCAGTTATGGGGATTTCATGTCCAATGTCAGCCTCGCCACTTTGTAAATCCACTGTTATGTCATCATATTTAATCTCTACAGAACAGTCATGTATAATAAATTCAGGTAAAACATAGTATTTAGAGTCCATATCAACATCAAGGTGCCAGATCATTTCTCCAAGCCCTGAATTTACTGAATTTCGATCGCTCCACCCCCATGTGTCGCCAAATGCCGGAAGTGGGAATGACGGAGCAAATTCGCCGACTGCGGTTTGGATACGACCATTGCCAATGCATCTGAACACATTCAGCTTATCTCCAAGTGTCACGCTGCCATTACCTGTAGCACCGGCCAAATAACCATGCAGAGTACCATTTGTATCCAGGACCAGAAGAACGCTGCCTTCCTGCAGTGTATTGTTACCCGGGTATACATCACAGGCGCCTAAGCTTATGGATGAACCCGCACTTAGAGTCCCCCCACTTTTATCCCGGATCATAATGACATCGTCAAAAACCGACAAATGAGAATCAGTTAAAGGGACATCATATGATGTCTTCTCACCTGTTGCGCGATTTGTTACGTCCATCGGTATCTTTTTTAAAAGAACTTTTCTGCCATCGCCACTTAGTTCAACATAGCCGCTGCCAAATCTAAGCTCTGTTTTTCCCGGATAAATGCTTTCCAGGGTTTCCAACCTCTCTTTTTCAGTGAGCGCTTCGCCCCTCTCATATCTGGCTTTTACTTCATCCATGCTCAGCGGCGCAGCATATGCCTTCTGACTAAACAGCATAAAAAACAGGACGAAAAGACATGCGCTAAAAATGTAGTGCACTAACGACTTGACTTCTTTGACGTTCATAATTGTTCCCCCAAACATTACCTATAATCATAGAATCCACAGTATACAATATTTAGTATTTAATTGAATTATATCATACAAATTAAAGTGTTTGTCATGCCATTTTACGTATTTAACACATAATCCCTCGATGTTATGTGAGGCATCGAGGGATTTTTGTATTTTTATATTATTTTTTTGATCTTAAAGAACGTAATGCTCCCCACAACTATCAGCAAGCTTAGAATAATAACAATAGGATAGCCAAGCCTTGAATCAAGCTCCGGCATGTATTTGAAGTTCATTCCGTACCAGCCAACGATGAGAGTCAGAGGCATGAATATGGTTGTTACCACGGTAAGGACGGTCATAACACGGTTCTGGCTAACGTCAAGCTGGGACTGATAAAGGTCGTTTAGCTGGATAGTGTAGTCGCGAAGGTGAGTTGCCGCGTCGTAGAGCCTGTCTACACGGCTGGAAAACATGTGGAAGTATCTGAGGTTCTCTTCCTTAAAGAATCCATTCTCATTTTCTTCAAGCTCCTGGCCAAGGTCCTGGAGCTGTTCGTAGTGGATACGAAGATCCCTTATATCACCGCGGATGTCGTTGTTTCGCTGCATGTGAGCATCCTGGGCGTCTTCCATTATCTCTTTTTCCAGATTATCAAGCTCGACCTCGTACTTCTGCATGATAGCAAGGTCTCCATGGATTATAAGTTCCAGGAAATCGTAAAAGAACCTTTCAAGGCAGGGCTTCTTCCATTTCTTATAGCGCTTTATCCGCTCAACAATATTAAGCGCCGCATCTCCTTCGTCTATGAAAACAATTCCCGTTTCATCCAGGACAAAAGCAAATCTCTGTGGCAATTTGGCATGGGATGACTGAGTTGGTATATAGAAGGTTCCGGTCAGGGAATCGTAATTGACCTCAGCCTTTGTTGTGAAAATGTCATCTGTATTGAGATCAAAATCAATACCCATGTCGAAGTTTTCGTTCTGCTGAGCCCACTGATTTGGCGTAAGTACGGCAACATAGGGAACTGCAGCGTCGTGACACTGCTCTGCGCTGCATTCTTCAAGAGTGTTTTTTATAAGATAATACATAACCCCCAAACTCCTCCTGTGATCAAAATTCTTATAAATTCATTCTACCAAATTTAAAAGCCATATTACATAAGAAATGCTCTATTCCTATGCTATAATAGTCACATGAATGAATTTGATGAGAGATACAGCACGGCAGAGGACGCAATCTTTGACTCCTTCTTCCTGCTGCTGAAAGAAAAAGACATAGACAAAATAACCGTTTCAGACGTTGTCAAAAAGGCAGGGATCGTTCGGAGCACTTTTTACAATCACTATGAGAATGTTCCTGCTCTCGTTACCGCTGCAGAGGAAAAGACAATTGAGAACATCTTCAGACTAATGGAGAGCTTCCACCCAAAGGATGACAAGGCGATCTGCAAGTCGTTTTTCCTTGCAATCTGCGGCTACGCCAAAGAGAATCCTTTCCTCGCAACGCTTCTTAACAGCACCAGAGGCAATGCTTTTTTTGAAAAGATGCTTCTTATGTTTGACAGGTATATGAGACAGGTTACGGATGATGAGTCCTACCACATGCAGGATAAAAAAAGTGCCACCTACTTTATTGCTTCCGCAATAGGCAGCACTGTCGGTGTTCTCCACAAATGGTCAACCGAAGGCTTTGATGCCTCAGAGGACGAGATCGCAGATATCATGGCTCAGGTATTTATCACCGGTGTTCTTCCTGGCCTAAGTTCAAAATAAAAAGACCACATTAGATCAATCATCTGATGTGGTCTTCGTTTATTATGCAGGAATATCCTCCGCAGCATATTGCCTTAGTATCTTTTTAGTGGTGTTTCTTCTGAATGGATTTTCCCTGATCACGAGGTGCGCTATCCGTCTGAAAGTCGGCTGGGTGCCATTGTACTCATCAAGGAGCTTCCACAGCTCTTTTTCCAGCTTCTCACCCTCCAGCTTCTTCTTTGCAATAAGGTCCTGATCTGGATAGATTCTGGCAGTGAGTCCGTTGCCATCACCGGTAACCACAACCTCATCCACAAGGGGATAAAGTGCCAGCTTATTCTCAATTTCCTCAGGTGAGACATTTTCTCCATTTGAGAGGATAATGAGATTCTTTACACGTCCGTTGATGTACAGATAACCATCCTCATCCATGTAGCCCTTATCGCCGGTGTGAAGAAATCCTCCCTCAAGAGCTTCATTAGTTTCATCGGGCATGTTGTAATATCCCTTCATTACGCTTGTGCTTCGAACAAGGATCTCCCCATTCTCAAACTTAACCTCAGCGTTCTTAAGCACCTTCCCCACTGATCCCGGGCGATAATTCGTAGGTGTATTGGAGCTGATAACGGGCGAGCACTCACTCATTCCGTAACCCTCATAGATGTTTACACCATACTCTTTAAACTTCTCAACATAGAACGGATCAAGATGGGCGCCCCCGGAAAAGACGGTAGTCAGGTTTCCGCCAAAGACCTTTGCCGCGATCATCTTTTTGGGCAAGAGTTTTCCTGCAGTGGCACTTGAAAGTTTCTTGTAGATTGTTTCTATCATCATTGGAACCATGAGCATAACGCTTGGTTTAAAGAGCTGCATGTTCTTTACCATATGAAGGAAAGAATCATTGATGCATACAGTAACCCCAAGAGACAGACACTTAAGATAATCCATAACCAGACAATAAGCATGGTGTATCGGAAGAACGCTCAGCGTAACTCTTCCGGGAGCGGCATCATATTCCACAGCCTCCACGTTGCTCATAAGATTCTCCTGAGTGAGCATTACCCCCTTACTCTTTCCTGTTGTTCCGGAGGTGAAGATTATCATTGCAAGTTCATCACCGGGATTCCCCGGGACATCCTCAGCATCCTTTCCTTCCTCTTCCAGCTCATCAATTCCCTCTTTGCTTAAAGTGAAAATCTTTTCCACCTTCTGACATTTTTCCTTAATGTCTTTTGCCAGATCAGCCTTGGATGGATCAAGGAATACTGCCTTGGAATCTGATCGCACTAAAAGCTCAACCAGCTCATCATCAGGAAGCAGCGGGTCCAGAAGCACTGCGGTGTTTGTTCCTGAAGTAATTCCAAAAAAGCAGGTGATCCATTCGATGGAGCTAAAGCCAATGATAGCTATATGATTGTTGTGTAATCCTCCTGATGCCAATGCTTTTCTAACAAGTGTTGCCGAAGAAGCCAGTTCACTGTACGACCTTGAAAAGACCTCTTTTCCCGAAGGCCATTTAATTGCAGGTATATCAGCATAGCTCTTTTCAATGTATTCAAGAAGCTGCCTTATATTTTCCATAATTCACACCTCTCCCCCTCTTGTTTACGCGCTCTTTCTTGTGTCGCCGATAAGTGCAAGCGCCTGTCCGATTGTGGTGACATTCCCGATATTCTCAGGGTCAAGCTCCACATCGAAGTTGTCCTCAAGATCCCCAAGCAGTGACATGAAATCAAAAGAGCTAAGCCCCAGATCCTCAAGAAATCTCATATCATCTGTCATATCCTGTGGTTTAACTGTGCAGTACTGTGCCAAAAATTCCTTAAACTTTTTCTCATTCTTCATAACTTTTCTCCTCTTTTCTTTTTTGATTTATACGGTTTCCATGATATTTTCTACAGTTCTTGAATCATCTTCGATGCCGGCAAATGCAATCCTCATCATGTAGTAGTAAAAGAGCTCTATGTCTTTTTCCTCCAAATGAGCATTCTGATAGTGATAGGAAAAATTAAGTCCACCATCCTCTGTATGCGTTACGGTGAGATAAACCTTCTTTGTTGCTGCGCCGTTTGCGAACCACTTGAAGTACAGTGGGATGCCTGAAAGGTTCATGTTATCTGCACTTACCTGAAGCGGCTGGTAGGTCAGGTAGCAGCTTTCGTAGGCCGTCCCGTCAGGAGTTCCAAATCTCTCCTTAATGGATTTTTTGATAAGCTCCGGGTCGTAATTGCTGTGCAGGTAAATGCAGTTCTGGGTGTTCTGAATAATGTTAGCTGCGTCGAAAAAGCTTGTGCCTCCCTTAATCACCGTTCTGCACGGGAACATGATCGTTCTGCTTCCACCGCTGGTCCATTCATCTTTTGTTGATCTTCTTGCAATAAAGCTCTCAATTGTTATGTCCTCCTGACCTTCGTTTACTTTTGACAGATAAGTCCTCATGGTTAGCAGTAACAGATTGTTAAAAGAGATCCTCCTGTCCTGGCAGTAATCCATAAGCTTTTTTGCTGCATCTGCTTCGAGTTTATAGTCCTTAACTTCCACAAAGAGGTTTTCCATCTCAATGTCAGCACTTCGCAGGTTTTTATTCCTGTGTTTCTTCCTTGCTTCTTCCAAAACTCTTTTGCCCTGGATATCTGAATAAAGAGGCTCACCGAGCTTATCAAGCTGGCTCTCCCAGAAATCTCTGTCTTTGGCAAAACGCTTTTCATTTCCTGCTTTCATAAGATCCTGTGTGAGCATTTTTTCAAATCCTGCAAGCTCTTCCGGATACTCTTTGCCGAATTTATAGTGTGCATATAGCGCCATTATGTCTTTTACCATGACTGCAAGTCCGCAGGAATCAATGAGTCTGTGATCCAGGTGGGCAAAAAAGCCATTGTAGCCATTTGGCAGCATCACCATAAGGAACTCATACATTGCTCTGTTCGCGCCATCAAAAGTCTCATAGGCCATGCTCTGGAATGCGCTTTCAGCCTCCTCCATCGACATTGAAGAAAAGTTAAGGATTTTGATTGTCTTTTGTGACTTCCTTTGAAAATACTGTTTGATCTCTCCGTTTTCATCAGGCTCTGTGAACCTTAAGTTAAGGCACTCATATCTCTTTGTTTCTTCATTGATGCACTTATTAAGAAGCATGAAGTCCAGGTCCATCTTGACGGCTGCAACTATGGTCACGCCTGAGACCTGCTGTGTGTTGTACTGCCTGATCCACTGATAATGCATGTTCTGGGCAGGGGTTAAAGGATATAGTGTTTTCATATGTCTCCTCCTCATTTTGTGGCGCTTGCTTAACTGAAAGGAAAGTTATCACAGTTTTCAGCCGGGTGGGAATACCCTTTGGGAGTTAACAGACACTTAATGGCAAAGTGACCGAAACATATCGAACACAAAAATAAAATGTGTAGTTTACGCCTTTATTACTTTACAGCAACAAAGTGATGTGGTATACTAACACAAACAAAGGCGTTTCGAATCGATTCGTGCGCCTTTTTTCTGTATTCGAGGAGGAGAAAGATATGAATAATTTTGTCAGCAGCGTTGAACAGATCAACAACGCCGTAAATGGTTTCGTCTGGGGACTTCCAATGCTGATACTTCTTGTCGGAACCGGAATTCTTATGACAATTCTGACAAAGGTATTTCAGATCTCGCATTTTAAGCACTGGATCAGGAATACAATAGGAGGAATTTTTAAGGATAAGCACGTAACTGCCCACACAGGCAAGGACGACATGCAGATATCCCAGTTCCAGAGCCTTTGTACAGCACTTGCTGCCACAATTGGAACAGGTAATATCGCAGGTGTTGCAGCCGCAATCCTGTCAGGTGGTCCCGGAGCTATTTTCTGGATGTGGATCGTTGCGTTCTTTGGAATGATGACGAACTTTTCTGAGAATGTTCTTGGAATCTACTATAGAAGAAGAAATGAAAGAAATGAATGGTGCGGCGGCGCCATGTACTACTTAAGGGATGGTCTTGGAGCCAAGAAAGGCTGCAAACAGATTGGCGCAGCCCTTGCTGTAATGTTCAGTGTATTCTGTGTAATCGCATCCTTTGGTATCGGTAACATGAGCCAGATCAATTCCATTGCAGTAAATATGAAATCTGCATTTGGTATACCTACAATATTCACAGGCGTGATCCTTATGGCACTTGCAGGCCTTGTAATCCTTGGCGGCCTTAAGAGAATCGCCGCTGTAACCGAAAGGCTCGTGCCATTTATGGCTGTCATCTATCTTGTATGTGCCATCATGATCGTCATCCTCAACTTCGGCAAAGTTGGCGCTGTTTTTGTAGCAATCATCAAAGGTGCATTTGGTATGAAAGCTGTCGGCGGCGGAATAGTGGGAAGCGGTGTTGCCTACGCTGTGCAGTGGGGAATGAAAAGAGGTGTCTTCTCCAATGAAGCAGGTCTTGGTTCCTCAGTTATGGTTCACTCATCATCTAATGTAAGAGAGCCTGTAGTTCAGGGTATGTGGGGAATCTTCGAAGTATTTGCAGATACAATTATTGTTTGTTCACTAACTGCATTTGCTGTTCTTTCAAGCGGACTTGTAGATCTTAATACTGGAGAAGTCATTTCAGATGCTGTTTCAACCGCACTTGTTGCAGAAGCCTTCTCTACAGTATACGGAAAGGCCGGTGGA
>JAEEGL016113685.1_pt1 | contig 29211 bp, 23 predicted proteins | sample 9134231 | NCBI WGS metagenome assembly JAEEGL01 (sample SAMN16246548, study PRJNA631951) | gut metagenome | biome: gut microbiome; feature: rumen; material: fiber-attached | host: Bos | place: Iran: Karaj | collected 2018-10 | reverse complement strand
AAATACGTTGATGACGGAACGAAGAAAGTCGCCGACTTCGAGCTTTCGATCGATGAGACAGCCACCCCGACCGTCCCGGCACACCATTTCTATGTTGCAAACGAGCTGGTCAGAAAAGGCGTGAAATGTTCCACGATCGCACCGCGCTTCTGCGGTGAATTCCAGAAAGGGATCGACTATATCGGAGATGTCGGACAGTTCTCGGAAGAGATGAAGATCCATTCCCAGATCGCCAGACATTTCGACTACAAGATCTCCATCCATTCCGGTAGCGACAAGTTCTCCATCTTCACTCCGTCCGGAGAGATCAACCGCGGCAGGTTCCATATCAAGACTGCCGGTACAAACTGGCTCGAAGCGATGCTGCTGGTCGCGATGAAAGACCCGAAGCTTTACCGCTCCGTACACAAATATGCACTTACCGTTTTTGAAGAAGCGACAAAGTACTATCACGTCACGACCGATCTCACGAAGATCCCCGATGTGGATACTTTGAGCGATGAAGATCTTCCTTCATTGTTTGAAAACAACGATTCCCGTCAGCTGATCCACATCACCTACGGTCTCATACTGAATGCGAAGAATGCCGACGGCAGTCTGACCTACAAAGACAGGCTTTACGATCTGTGGAATAAATACGCCGATGATTACAGCGAACTGCTTTACAGGCATATCGGACATCACCTGGAACTGCTTTTAAAGAACTGCTGATATGAACAAAAACAGCGAAACTCTCAAATATGTCCTGTTTATGGCGGTTTTGGGCTATTTCAGCGTGGATTCCGCATCGATCCTGATCAGACACGGATGGCCGTTTGGAACGATACAGTGGATCCTGCTGCTGGTCACGGCAGCATGTGCCGTACTGTTTTTCATACTGCTGATCAGATTGTACAAAGAAGCATCGAAAGCCAAGGGACTATCGGAAAGGAAGGAAGAAGATGAAACTGAAAAAGAAAGCAAAATATGATCTTGCGACCGTCACCAGTATGGGTGTCAGGATCACTCCTGTTGACAGACAGCCGGTAGAGATCAGTCACAATTACTTCATGCAGTCGACAAGTGCTGAAAGCAATGTCCTGAATGTTTCTTCATTCTTGGGACTGAGGACGCTTGTGATGACGCGCTTCGTCAAGGACAATGCGATCGCCAAGTTCATCAAGGGCGATCTGCGCAGAAGAAACATCGAATATACCGGTGTCGAAGTCGAACAGGACAACCCGTGGGGATACAGACATCAGTTCAATATTGCGGACAGCGGCTACGGACTCAGAGGCCCGAGAGTACAGAATGACCGCGCGGGAGAAGTGGGAAGAACGATCTCTCCCGAAGACTTCGACCTCGAAAAGATCTTCAAGAAGGACGGTGTCCGCATCCTGCATCTCTCCGGACTGATCGCGGCAATGTCGGAAACGACGACGCAGACCTGTCTGGAAGTGGCAAGATACGCCAAGCAGAACGGGACCTGCATCTCCTTCGATCTGAATTACCGCGCCAGTTTCTGGAAAGGAAGAGAGAAGCAGCTACGCAAGAGCTTCCGTGAGATCGCATCCCTGGCAGACGTCCTGATCGGAAACGAAGAGGACTTCCAGCTTGCGCTGGGTGTTCAGGGACCGGAAGCGGGAGGAAAGGATCTGTCTTCCAAGATCGAAGGATTCAAGAAGATGATCGAAGAAGTCCGCAAACAGTTCCCGGATGCTTCGGTCTATGCGACGACTCTGAGAGAAGTTCTGAATGCCAACGAACACATGTGGGGATCCATCATGTATGCGGATAAGAAGTGGTTTGTGGAAGAACCGCGCAGCATTCAGGTGCTTGACCGTATCGGCGGCGGCGACGGTTTTGTCGGCGGCCTGCTGTACGGGATCCTGAAACAGTGGAATATTGAAGATGCCATGCATTTCGGATGGGCGACCGGCGCCATGGCGACGACGATGATCGAAGACTACGCTTCACCGAGCGATGAAGATCAGGTGTGGAGCGTCTATAAAGGAAATGCACGCGTAAAGCGCTAGGAGAAAGACATGAAAAAAGCGGAAATCGGTCTGATCGGTCTTGCCGTAATGGGCGAGAATCTGGTCATGAACATGGAAAGCAAGGGCTTTACAGTCAGTGTTTTCAACAGAACAGTGGAGAAAGTCGATCATTTCATCAACGGCAGAGCTGCCGGAAAGAATATCATCGGCACGCATTCCCTGAAGGAGCTGGTCGATTCTCTGGAAAAACCACGCAAGGTGATGCTGATGGTCAAGGCCGGAAAACCGGTGGATGATTTCATCGAACAGCTGATCCCTCTTCTGGAGGAAGGGGATGTCATCATCGATGGCGGCAACAGCCATTTCCCGGATACAACGAGAAGAACCAGATACGTGGAATCCAAAGGACTTCTGTATATCGGTACCGGTGTCTCCGGCGGGGAAGAAGGTGCCTTGCACGGTCCGAGCATGATGCCGGGCGGTTCTCCTGAAGCCTGGCCGCTGGTAAAACCGATCTTCCAGGCGATCTGCGCCAAAGTGGAAGACGGTTCCCCATGCTGCGAATGGGTCGGTGAAGAAGGTGCCGGACATTTCGTCAAGATGGTACACAACGGCATCGAATACGGCGACATGGAGCTGATCTGCGAAGTATATCAGATCATGAAGGATTATCTGGGAATGAGTGCTGAAGAGATGCACGAAGTCTTCTCGAAATGGAATGAAGGAAAACTGAACAGCTATCTCGTGGAGATCACCAGGGATATCCTGGCATATAAAGACGAAGACGGATCTGCACTGGTCGATCACATCCTGGATACGGCTGGTCAGAAAGGTACGGGAAAATGGACTTCCATTTCTTCCCTGGATGAAGGCGTTCCTCTTACTTTGATCACCCAGGCTGTCTATGCAAGATGTCTTTCAGCGATCAAGGAAGAACGCGTTGAAGCCAGCAAGATCCTCAAGGGCCCGAAGCAGACCTTTACCGGAGACAGAGATGCGTTCATCAACGACCTTCTGAATGCGCTCTATGCTTCAAAGATCGTATCCTATGCACAGGGTTATTCTTTGATGAGCACGGCTGCCAAGACGTACGGGTGGAACCTGCACTATGGCGATATCGCTTTGATGTGGAGAGGCGGATGCATCATCCGCAGCATCTTCCTCGGTGAGATCAAGAAAGCCTTCGACAAGAACCCGGATATCCGCAACCTTCTGCTGGATGACTACTTCCGCAACGCGGTGGAAGAGGCACAGGACAGCTGGAGAAGGGTATGTGCAACCGCCATGCTGGCAGGGATCCCTGTTCCGGCTATGACCGCTGCTTTGAACTACTACGACGGATACCGATGCGACAGACTGCCTGCCAATCTGCTGCAGGCACAGAGAGACTATTTCGGAGCCCATACGTACGAGAGGACCGACAAGCCTAGAGGCGAGTTCTTCCATACCAACTGGACCGGTGAGGGAGGAGATACCGCTTCCACCACATACGAGGTATAGGAACCATGAAAGATCTGTGTCTTTACGCCAAAGACGATTTCCTTGCCAGGGAAGAGATCATTGAAGCTGTCAGGGATTCTCTTTCCGAAGAAGTGAACAGCGGGAAAAGGGTACTGCTTCTGATCCCGGACTACACCCGCTACCATTCCAACGCGGGACTGATCGCAAACGTGATCTATCATACGCTGAAGGGATGCAAAGTCGATCTTCTGGAAGCCTTGGGTACGCATGTGCCGATGAGTGAAAAGGAGATCAGGGACATGTACGGAGACATTCCTTCGGAACGTTTCATCGAACATGACTGGCGCAACGATATCGTCAAGATCGGCGAAGTTCCTTCGGAGTTTGTGAATGAAGTTTCCGAAGGTCTGATGAACGAAAAGATCGACGTCGAAGTCAATAAACGAATCCTGGAAGGATACGATCTCGTGATCTCGATCGGTCAGGTCGTTCCCCACGAAGTCGTCGGCATGGCAAACCAGTCGAAAAACATTTTCGTCGGCTGCGGCGGCAGTTCCATGATCAATTCCTCGCATATGCTGGGAGCTTTCTACGGAATGGAGAGGATCATGGGAAAGGACCATTCTCCGGTCAGAAAAGTGTTCGATTACGCTTTGGAGCATTATCTGAAGGATGTTCCGCTGAAATTCATCCTGACGGTCACAACGGCCCCAAGTGGTACGATCCATACGCACGGATTGTTTATCGGCAGGGAACGTTCTTACTTCGAGAAGGCCGTGGAATTGGCTCAGAAGAAGAATCTGATCCTGATCGACAGACCGTTCCGGAAAGTCGTCGTTTATCTGAATGCGGAAGAATTCAAGAGTACCTGGCTGGGAAACAAAGCGATCTACCGTACCCGCATGGCGATCGGCGATGAAGGTGATATGATCGTCCTGGCTCCGGGAGTGGAGAAATTCGGTGAAGATCCGGAAAATGACCGTCTGATCCGGAAATACGGTTACTGCGGAAGAGAGAATGTGATCTCTCTGTGCAAAGAGAACGAAGATCTCCGTCAGAATCTTTCCGCGGCAGCCCATCTGATCCACGGCAGTTCCGATGGCAGATTCACGATCACCTACTGTACGAAAAAGATCTCCGAAGAAGAGATCGAAAACGTTCACTTCCGTTGGGTCGCATACGATGAAATGGCAAAGAAATACGACCCGGAAAAGCTGAAGGACGGCTTGAATGAGGTGGACGGAGAAGAGATATTCTATATAAGCAATCCTGCACTGGGCTTATGGGCCTGCAGAGACAGGTTTTAAGGAGGAGAAGATGGAAAAGAATTTCAAGGATAAAGTTGCGGTCGTAACAGGTGCCGGAGGCGTCCTGTGCTCCCGTTTCGCAAAAGTGCTTGCGGAACACGGCATGAAGGTCGCTCTGCTGGATCTGAACAAGGAAGCGGTCGACAGAGTCGCTTCCGAGATCAATGAGGCAGGCGGATGTGCGATCGCCTACAAGGCCAACGTCCTGGAAAAGGATACGATGTATGCGGTAGCCGATCAGGTCATGAAGGACTTCGGAAAGGTCGACGTTCTTCTCAACGGCGCCGGCGGCAACAACCCGAGAGCGACGACCGACAAGGAATACTTTGAACCGGGAGATATCGATGCGGATACCAAGAGTTTCTTCGATCTGGAGGATTCCGGCGTCAGTTTCGTCTTTAATCTGAACTTTCTGGGAACTTTGATCCCGACCCAGGCATTTGCCCGATACATGGTCGAAAAGGGCGGAAACATCATCAACATCTCATCGATGAATGCCTATACACCACTCACCAAGATCCCGGCATATTCCGCAGCCAAAGCCGGCGTTTCCAACTTCACGCAGTGGCTGGCTGTCCATTTCTCCAAAGTAGGCATCCGTGTCAACGCGATCGCTCCGGGCTTCTTCTCGACAGCCCAGAACAAGGCTCTGCTTTGGAACGACGACGGAACTCCTACCGCAAGGACAGGCAAGATCCTGGCTGCGACACCGATGGGAAGATTCGGTGAACCTGAAGAACTGGATGGCACCTTGCTGTACCTGATCGATGATCAGAGCGCAGGGTTCGTGACTGGAGTTGTCATTCCGGTCGATGGCGGTTTCTCCGCATACTCCGGTGTTTAACTGAAAGACATAAAAAAAGCCCGATGGGCTTTTTTTCTTTTTCTTAGCCGAGTGTTGCGACAGCTTTCGCTAAACGAGCTTTCTGTCTGGCAACATAGTTTTTATGTTTCAAACGGCTCGTAGCGGCTTTATCCAGAAGCGAGTTGGCGTTGTTGAATGCCTTGATGGCAGCTTCCTTATCACCAGCAGCTACAGCAGCGTTCACTTTCTTCATCGCAGTCTTTAACTGGGATTTTTCAGAACTGTTCTTCAGCTTAGCCTTGGCATTGGTCAGAGCTCTCTTTTTCTGAGACTTAATATTTGCCATGTGTCCTCCTTACCTAATACGCTTATTTATTATAAGCAAATCACCTGAAAAATGCAATAAATACTGTATAATTAAAATGTTATGAACGAATTCGAACAGAAGATCGTATTCATGGGAACACCCAAGTTTGCCGCCGATATCCTCGAAGGTCTTTTCAGGCAGGGATACAACATCGTCGGCGTCGTTTCCCAACCGGACAAGGAATTCGGACGGAAGCACGTTCTAAGACCTTCCGAAGTCAAGCAGAAGGCGATGGAACTGGGCGTTCCGGTGATCACTCCCAAAAAAATTAGACAGGACTATGAAGAAGTACTGGCCTTTGAACCGGATCTGATCATCACTTCCGCCTACGGGCAGATCGTTCCGAAAGAAGTCCTGGAATACCCGAAATACAGATGCATCAACACCCACGGTTCCCTGCTTCCGAAATACCGGGGAGGAGCACCGATCCAGAGATGTCTGATCGCCGGGGAAGAATGTACCGGGATGACCATTATGTATATGAATGAAAATATGGATGAAGGAGATATCCTGTATCAGAAGGAACTTCCGATCGACATCCATGATACGAATGCGGATCTTTTCGAGAAACTCAGCAGACTGGCTCTGGAGATGCTTCTGGAATTCCTTCCGAAACTGTTTGCCGGAGATGTCCATCCGATCAGACAGGACGAAAAGGAAGCGACCTATGCACCGAATCTGGACAAACAGATCGAGCATATCTGTTTTGACGACGATGTACGGAAAGTCTACGACCATATCCGCGGACTGCTGGACAATCCGGGATGCTACTTCATGATCAGGGACAGGAAATACAAGATCGAGAAGTGCTTCTTCGCATACAGCGAAGACGTACGTGTGAATACGTTCCGGGGACTGGAAGAAGACTTCCTGCGCCTGGACTGTCTTAACGGCTACATCAAAGTCTATACGATCCGCCCGGAAGGAAAGAACTCCATGGATGCGAAGTCCTTCTACAACGGAGCGGGAAGAAATCTGGCAGGTGAACAGCTTGGATAGGGAACATATCAGGAATTTTTCGATCATTGCGCATATCGATCACGGCAAGTCGACTTTGGCCGACCGCATTTTGGAATTGACGGAAACGGTCGCGAAAAGAGACATGCAGGCGCAGATCCTGGATTCCCTGGAACTGGAAAGAGAAAGAGGGATCACCATCAAACTGAACGTCGTTCAGCTGAAGTATCACGCAAAGGACGGACAGGATTATGTCTTTCATCTGATCGATACGCCGGGACACGTCGACTTTACTTACGAAGTATCCCGTTCCCTGGCTGCCTGCGACGGTGCGATCCTGGTCGTGGATGCCTCCCAGGGCATCGAAGCCCAGACGCTCGCAAATACCTATCTGGCTCTCGACAATGATCTGGAGATCATGCCGGTCATAAACAAGATCGACCTTCCGAGTGCGGACATCGATAGAACAAAAAAAGAGATCGAAGACATCATCGGACTGGACTGTTCGGATGCGCCATGCATCTCCGCCAAGACCGGACTCAATGTCGAAGACGTTCTGGAAGGGATCGTCAAGTACCTTCCGGCACCGAAAGGGGATCCAAAGGAGCCTTTAAAGGCTCTCGTATTCGATTCCTACTATGATTCCTACCGCGGAGTCGTCGTTTTCATCTGTCTCAAGGACGGACAGGTCAAAGTCGGTGATAGGATCCGTCTGATGCAGACGGATACGATCTACGAAGTGACAGAAGTCGGCGTGAAGACGCCGAATGAAGTGAAGAAGGATTCCCTGAGCGCCGGAGAAGTCGGTTATCTCTGTGCTTCCATCAAATCCATTCAGGACATCCATATCGGCGATACGATCACTCATGCGGACAGACCTTGTAGGGAAGCACTCCCGGGTTACCGTCGCATGAATCCGATGGTTTACTGCGGCATGTATCCGACCGACAACAATAAATACAACGATCTGCGCGATGCCCTGGAGAAGCTCCAACTCAACGATTCCAGCCTGACGTTTGAAGCGGAGTCTTCCAAAGCCCTCGGTTTCGGTTTCCGTCTGGGATTCCTCGGTCTGCTTCATATGGAAGTGGTCCAGGAAAGACTGGAGAGGGAATACAATCTGAACCTGATCGCCACCGCTCCTTCCGTCATCTATAAAGTCACTCTGACAGACGGTTCGGTAAAGTATATCGACAATCCATCCATGATGCCGGACGCCACCCAGATCGAATACATCGAAGAACCGTATGTGAAAGCTTCCATCATGGTTCCGAACGAATACATGGGTCCGATCATGCAGCTGTCGCAGGACAAGCGCGGCATCTACAAGGACATGGTCTATATCGATACCAACCGCAACCAGCTGATCTACGAGATGCCTCTGTCAGAGATCATCTTTGAATACTTTGACAGGCTGAAGTCTGTATCCAGAGGCTACGCTTCCCTGGACTATGAACTGATCGGCTACCGCAAATCGAATCTGGTCAAGATGGATATCCTGATCAACGGAGAGATCATTGATGCCCTGAGCATCATCGTACATAAGGACTTCGCCTACAACAGAGGACAGGCGATCACGATCAAACTGAAGGAGCTCCTGCCGAAGCAGCAGTTCGAGATTCCGATCCAGGCTGCAATAGGCAACAAGGTGATCGCCCGCACCAACATCAAGTCTTTGCGCAAGGATGTCCTGGCGAAGTGCTACGGAGGAGACATCTCCCGTAAGAAAAAGCTTCTGGAGAAGCAAAGAGAAGGCAAAAAGCGCATGAAAGCCGTCGGAAGTGTGGAGATCCCTCAGGAAGCTTTCATGGCTGTACTGGCTTTGGATGACGACAGAAATTAAGCATCTGTACATACATGTTCCGTTCTGCAGCTCGATCTGTTTTTACTGTGACTTCTGTCATAGAGTGTACGAAAAGAAAACGGTCGTTCACTGGCTGGAACGTCTGCGCAAAGAGATCGAAGAAAACTGTCTTGGGTCATATGAGACGATCTATATTGGCGGAGGGACACCGAGCTGTCTGGAAGCCGATGAACTGGACCGTCTTTTGTCTATGATCGAACCGTATGCAACAAACGTCATCGAATACACTGTCGAAGTCAATCCGGAATCCCTGGATGAAGAGAAGATCCTTCTGTTTCGAAAACACTGCATCAATCGGATCTCTATGGGCGTACAGAGTTCGGACGATGAAATGTTGAGATCGCTCAACCGGCGCCATACCTTTGCGGATGTCACAGAGAAGATCAATCTGCTCAGAAAGCACGGTATCTCGAATATCAGCATCGATCTGATGTATTCTCTGCCTGGACAGGATCTGAATCAGTTGGAAAAGACCTTGGATGAAGTCCTGAAACTGGACGTACCGCACATTTCACTGTATTCCCTGACAGTTGAAGAAAACACCGTCTTCAGCAGAAAGGGAATCACTCCTCTTGACGAAGAAACCGAAGCGGATATGTACGAGATGATCTGCGAGACACTGAAACGAAACGGATACCTTCATTATGAGATCTCCAACTTCTGTAAAGAAGGATACGAATCGAGACATAATCTGGGTTACTGGAACTACGAGGACTTTCTCGGGATCTCGATGGGTGCTGCCGGAAAGATCGGCAATATCCGTTATACGAATACATCTTCCTTCAGACGGTATTTCGAAAGCGAAGACATCCGGGATGAGATTGTCGAATTGAGCAGGGAAGACATGATGTTCGAGCATATCATGATGTCACTGAGGACTGCCGAAGGTCTTGATCTGAAAGCATTTAATGAAACATACGGAATTGATTTCCTTGACCGTTACACAAATGCCTTAAGGCTTCATGATAAAGATTTACAGATTGCAGATAATGTCCTTACCGTCACGAGACCAGCTTTACTGAACAGAATCTTGGTTGATTTTATAATCGATTAGAATATTGTAAAAAATGTGTTAACTGTGTGAAAAAATGGTCGTATAATATTTTTAGATAGCATTTAATAAATGAATAAACGCGGATAGACAGGTCTGAAAGGGGGAATAGTATGGCAACAATTAGTCTGCAACACATACAGAAGATCTATTCGAACGCTTCTACAGCGGAAAGAAAGAAGAAAAAAGGTGACGATGCTCCGCAGAAAAAGAATAATCTTAAGATCACAGATGAAGGCGTAGTTGCCGTTGACGATTTCAATCTGGAGATCGCCGACAAGGAATTCATTGTTTTTGTCGGTCCTTCCGGATGCGGAAAGTCCACAACACTGAGAATGGTTGCAGGTCTGGAAGATATCACCAGAGGCGATCTGTATATTGATGGTGTCAGGATGAACGACGTAGAACCTAAAGACAGGGATATTGCGATGGTCTTCCAGAACTATGCTCTTTATCCGCACATGACCGTCAGACAGAACCTGGAATTCCCGCTTGAACTGCGTAAGGTTCCCAAGGATCAGATGAATCGTCAGGTCAACGAGGCAGCCGAAATCCTAGGAATTACCGAATATCTGGACAGAAAGCCAAAAGCTCTCTCCGGCGGTCAGAGACAGCGTGTCGCGATCGGTAGAGCTATCGTACGGGAACCGAAAGTGCTTCTGATGGACGAGCCTTTGTCCAACCTGGATGCGAAGCTGAGGAACCAGATGAGAGCAGAGATCATCAAACTCAGGCAGAGGATCAACTCCACCTTCATTTATGTTACCCACGACCAGACCGAAGCGATGACCCTCGGCGACAGAATCGTCATCATGAAAGACGGCGAGATTCAACAGATCGGAACTCCGCAGGAAGTGTTCGACAAGCCTGTAAATACATTCGTTGCCGGATTTATCGGAATGCCTCAGATGAATTTCTATGACGGCAGGCTCGTTAAGGACGGAAACAAGTATGTGATCGAAGTCTTGGGCGCCCGTATCGTTCCTTCAGATGAAAAACAGAAGAACCTGAGAGAAAGAAATGTGGAAGAAAAGGATATTATCGTAGGTGCAAGACCGGAACATATTTCCCTCAAGAATATCGACGGAGCAATGATCGAAGGATCGGTAGATGTTTCGGAAATGATGGGAAGTTCCGTGCATATTCATCTCAATGCCGGAGGACATGACAGCATCATTATCGTACCGACACTGGAACTGGGCAACCAGGATCTGCATTATGGATCGAAGGTCCGCTTCACGTTCGCTCCTAATGTCGTTCATATGTTCGACAAAGCGACCGGCAAGAATCTGGAATACAAATAAAGGTGTTAACTGAGCAATCAGTGAACATATATTTTAAAAGGAGGATTAGAATGAAAAAACTTTTAGCTCTGTGCCTGGCTGTGCTGATGACACTGTCACTGGCTGCATGTTCAGGCAATTCAGGCGGCGAAGACAAACCGGCTGAAGAGAAAACTGCGGTTACAGTCACTGTATGGGGTCCACAGGAAGACCAGTCTGAAGACAACGGCAAGTGGCTGCAGACGATGTGCGAAAAATTCGCAGCTGCGCATCCGGAATGGGAAATTACATTCAACTACGGCGTTTGCTCCGAAGGTGATGCCAAGACCAATGTAACGACTGACCCGGCTGCTGCTGCGGATGTCTACATGTATGCGAACGACCAGATCCCTGATCTGCTCAAGGCAGGTGCTCTGGCTGAATTAGGCGGTTCCGTTGTTGAAACGATTAAGAAGAACAATTCGGAAACGACTGTCAATACGGTTACATATGATGGTTCCGTTTACGGCGTTCCTTATATGCCTAATACCTGGTTCATGTACTATGACAAGAGCGTCTTTACTGAGGATGACGTCAAATCTTTGGAAGCTATGTTGGAAAAAGGAAAGGTCGCTTTCCCGCTCAGCAACTCCTGGTACATTGCTTCGTTCTATGTAGCGAATGGTTGCACTCTGTTCGGTCCTGACGGCGGCGACGCAGCTTCCGGATTAGATTTCTCCGGTGACAAGGCCGTTGCAGTCACTGACTATCTTGTTGATCTGATTGCCAACCCGAACTTCGTTGACGGAGATGTCTCCACCGGAACTGATATCAACGCATTCTTCTCCGGCAACTGGGATTACCAGAAAGCTCTTGATGCTTTCGGCGACAATATCGGTGTTTGCGCTGCTCCTGCATACTCACTTGGCCAACTTAAGGCTTTTGCCGGCACCAAGGCAGTAGGCGTTAACCCACAGACTGCTCTTTATGCAGAGCATCCGGAAATCGCTGTAGCTCTTGCTGCTTACCTGGGCGGAACAGAAGCCCAGCAGGCGCATTTCGACCTGAGAGAACAGCTCCCGACCGACAACAATGTCAACGTCGGTAACAACGCTGTCGCAAAGGCTATCGTCGATACGATGTCGTATGCATCCATCGTTCAGCCGTTACAGGCCGACATGGGCAACTACTGGGGTCCGGCTGAGTCAATGGGCAAGGAACTGGTAGCTGGTACGGTCACTCATGCAAATGCCGCTGAAAAGACAGAGGCCATGAATGCCGCAATGAACTCTTCCGTAGTTCAGTAAACTAATTATTGATACTGTGGCCGCAGCTGATTGATTATCCGGCTGCGGCCACCTCTTTAAACATCAGGAGGTTATTTATGGAAAATAATCGTTCAAGTGTTAAAAATGCATTATTGCATGGCGATCTGTACACGAGACTTTCAGCCATCATAATGGGAATCGGCCTTATCGGTCATAAGCAGATAGTGAAAGGTATAATGGTTCTTCTTTGCCAGATCGCCTTCATCTTCTACATGATCAATACGGGTATTGGTTCTCTTCAAATGATGCCGTCTCTTGGTACCAGAGCACAGGAAAAAGTGTGGAATGAAGCCAAACAGATCTATGAATACACTACCGGCGACAACTCTCAGCAGATCCTTCTTGCAGGAGTCGTCACGTGTTTCGTCATAGCTGCTATCGTTGTTCTGTGGATCATTCAACTCAGACACTCTTATTCACTTCAGAAGCAATTGAAAGAGAAGGGACATGTTCCGACATTCAAGGAAGATGTGAAGAATCTGTTCAATAAGAACCTTCATATCACCCTGATGACTCTTCCGTGTCTGGGGATCCTGGTATTCAACATCGTACCGCTGGTATACATGATATCGATGGCTTTCACTACCTATTCAAAAGAAGATGAACATCTGATGCTTTTTGACTGGGATGGGTTTCATCAGTTTTCCCGTGTTCTGAATATGAACGGCAATATCGGCCGTCAGTTTTTCCAGGTCCTGAAATGGACCATTATCTGGGCGATATTTGCTACCTTCCTGAACTACATTCTGGGCATGATCCTGGCTATGGTGATCAACCGCAAGGATACAAAAGGAAAGGCTTTCTGGCGTTTCTGTTTCGTTCTCTCGATCGCTGTACCGCAGTTTGTCACACTGATGATCATGAACATCATGCTTCAGCCTTCAGGCGCTATCAATGTCCTGTTACAGAATCTGGGACTGATATCTGCTCCATTGCCGTTCTGGCAGAACGCATTGTGGGCAAAGATAACGGTCATTGTTATCAACATCTGGATCGGTATCCCTTATACGATGCTGCAGATCACCGGAATTCTGCAGAACATTCCTGCGGAATTATATGAAGCAGCAAAAATGGACGGTGCGAATTCGATCACCATCTTCTTTAAGATCACGCTGCCTTATATGCTGTTTGTAACGACACCATATCTGATCTCCAGTTTTGTAGGTAATATCAATAACTTCGGTGTCATCTACCTGCTTTCAGGTGGCGGACCGACCTACGTTGGAGATACGGCAGGGCAGACCGACCTTCTTGTCACCTGGCTTTATAAGTTGACTGTTGATCAGCAGTACTATAACCTCGGTGCTGTCATCGGCATCATGACATTCGTGATTCTGACGATCGTTACTCTGATCACCTACAGGAATTCCGGATCATATAAGAATGAGGAGGCGTTCATGTAATGAATACAGAAAAAAACAAGTTAAGTCCCCGTCGTAGATTTGTAAATTTCCTTGTACATCTGCTTCTGGCCGTCTTGGCGGTTATTTGGGTATTGCCGATTTTCTGGATTGTTCTGACCAGTTTCCGAGCAGAACCGGGAGCATATACCAACACATTCCTTCCTCAGGGGTATACCTTCAATAACTACATCAAACTGTTTACCGACCGAAACGTTTTGAATTTCCCTAAGATGTTCCTCAATACGCTGATTATTGCGGTATTCTGTTGCATCTTCAGTACATTCTTTGTCCTTTCGGTTTCGTATTCACTGAGCCGGATGCGTTTTGGCTTCCGCAAACCTTATATGAACATCGCCATGATATTGGGACTCTTCCCGGGCTTTATGGCCATGGTTGCCCAGTATTTCATACTTAAGGCTATGGGACTTACAGAAGGTTCGATGATCAGAATCGGTTTGATCATCGTCTACTCTGCGTGTACCGGCCTTGGCTTCCAGATCGCGAAGGGATTCTTCGATACTATTCCTCGTTCAATCGATGAAGCCGCAATCATTGACGGAGCTACACAGTGGCAAGTATTCACCAGAATAACGATGCCTCTTTCCAAACCGATCGTCATTTATACCGTCATGACATCATTTATCGCTCCGTGGGTCGATTTCGTATTCGCCAAAGTAATATGCCGCGCAAACGCCGATCAGTTCACGGTTGCGATCGGTCTTTGGAACATGCTGCAGAAGGAATACATCTATCAGTGGTATACCTGTTTTGCTGCCGGTGCGGTAGTCATCTCAATTCCTATCGCCATCCTGTTTATCTACATGCAGAGATTCTATGTTGAAGGAATGTCTGGTGCAGTAAAAGGATAAACATAAAGAAACAAATACGAAAAACTATTATTTGAAAAAACTCGGGTATGTTCATACCCGGGTTTTTTTATGCTTGTGATCCACACATTTTTGAAGAGCTAATCGGATCGATCAGTTCTAATACTTTGCCTTATAGGATCCGCATACATTTACTATCATGGTGTTCTTATATGAGAAAATACGCTTCATTGTCGGATCATAATTGCGATGGACGTGACCGTGGAACCAAAAACGTGGTTTGAGTTCGTTAAGAAGAGTTACGAAACACTTAAACCCCCTATGAGCGTAGTCGTCAAGATCTCCATAACCCGAAATCGGAGCATGAGTAACAACAATGTCGACACCACCCGCTTTCAGGATCTTGAACCTGAGCCTGCGGATCCTTCGTTCCATCTGAGCTTCCGTATACTGAAAAAGCCCATTGGAATATGCACAGGAGCCTCCCAGTCCAAGAATACGGATGCCCTGGTAAACAACGAGATCGTCATCGATACAGATGCAGCCTTCCGGTGCTTTTTCTTCGTCATGATTGCCTTTAACGTAGAAAAGCGGTTTATTGGTCATGGTCACGATATATTCGAGGTAAGCGTTGCTTAAATCACCTGCAGATATGAGAAAATCCGATTCATCCAAGATCGATTTAACGTTATTTGAATAGAGAAGGGGATCTTCTTCATCCGCAATACATGTAATGGTGTAGAAGCCTTTTCCACACTTTAGACGCGTTTTATTCTCGTTTACGACATGATCCAACTGTTTGTCGGTCATTTTTGTCAGGAAATCATAGCTGTAGAGTTCGAGAAGAGCTACCATGAAGTCCGCGTTCTCAACTGCGATACCTTTGTGAAGCAAGCTCGATCTGAGACGTTCATATAAGCCGACGATTGTAATTCGGTCTTGCCTTTCCCAGATGCGATCCTTTTCGTAGCCTATATATCTGAGAAGCCTGTCATAGTAGCCCGGATGAGAAAACTGCAGAGAATAGAGTTTGGAGACTTTATAGAAGTCCAGGAACTCGTAGTAGAGTTCAACAGACGGAAGATCCATTCTTTTTGGCAAGAGACGGGTAACATTAAGCGGAATGTAGGGTGCACCATAAGATTTGAGGACCGAAACACGCTTATTTCCTTCTTCGATGTAGAAACGCCCCATGTATTCGTAAGCATCCGGAGCTTCACTGATCCCTTGATCAGAAAGATGATGACGACAGACACTGATCCACTTATGTGCGAATTCACTTTTTTCGTTCAGCAGAGGCATAAAATCAGACGAAAAAGAAACGGAGCGGCTTCTTGTCAGGGTACCGATGATTAGATGACTCGGAACGTCGATCAGTCCCAGAGGCTCTTTAGAGCAGGTACTTTCATCAACGATACTGTCAAGGATCTTGAGATAGGGATCTCTCTGTCTGACGCGATCATGAAAAACGGTCCTGCGGCCCTTACGTCTGGCGTATAGATACTGTTGGAGAGCTTCTGAATCAATATTCATGGATTTATTCTAACGTATTCTGATAGTGTTTTCTAAAGATCTCGTATTGAATCATGGCTTGCAGGATTATCCGGCAAAATGAACGACAGATTACAGCGGGTGATCATTGTTTTATTCTTTTTCAACTGCCGGTATGAAACATGTGCATATGATTCCTCCAGTGATGTACATGTCTGCAGGAGCAAAGATAAAAATCACAATGATATGTACTATTGATGGATCATTTCAGGATCACTGAAGTATAAGGACCTATCTTCAGTTCCTTGTTTTTAAAGCTTGCTTCAGCAAATCCAGCATAGTCTAGGAGTTCCTTGAATTCGCCGGCAGCGATGGAGATCTCCTGATCGGAATTATTGTGGATGATATAAGTGAATTGTCCGTTATATTCGATCTTGAAGCCTCCGAGATTTGTCTGATTGAGATTTAGCTGCAGATATGTGCCCCTGCCGATCTCGGGATATTTTACTCTCATAGTGATCAGTTTTGCATAGTGTTTAAGAAGACTGTTTTTTTCCTGCAGCTGATCGGTAACTGTGCCGTTGATTTGATTCTTGGATTCATAAGTCGAGCCTAAAGGATCTTCGATTGTATCCCCATCTCCCCACAGCATGGACAGTCTTCTATTGGCATCAGTGTCTGCTCCGCCTCGGGAACCTTTCATCCCTATCTCTTCGCCATAATAGATGAAAGGTGAACCGGGTGAAAGAAGATAGAGATTTGCTGCCAGATAGGCCTGTCCGTTTGAAACGTTCAGATATCCGGCAGATCTGTCCATATCGTGATTGGAGATGAAAGAGATAGGCATGGCTTCGCTGTTAATGCTTTTTAGCGTGTTCTGATAGTTAACCACGTATGATGTGAAGCCGTTTATATCGGCAGATTTTGCGGTTGAAGCAATCAGTCCGTCTGGCTGGGACATGGAGAAGTTGAAGCAGTTCATCTGGTGGATATATTGGTTTACTTCTCCTTCGCCACTCCATACCTCACCGACAAGATAGATGTCGCTCTTTATCTGCTTAAGCTGATCTGTATACCAATTCCAGAAATCGATCGATGAATAGTTATCGCCATAGTATAGATATTTAGCAGCATCGAATCGGAAACCGTCAACTCCTTTTCCAAGATAATACCTGGCAATATCCAAGACCTCCTGTCTGACTCTTTCGTTATCAAAATTGAGTTCCGGCATATCATATGAAAAATTGCATTCATAGGCTTCATCGGTGTAGTTTAGATCACAGAAGGACCGGTTATACGGCCTTTCATCCTTGGATGAATAGACGTAGTAATCGTAGTATTGATTGGAGTGGTCGTTATTCTGGTGAGCGGTCGTAAACTGTTTGAACCATTCGTGCTGGCTCGAGGTATGATTGATGACCAGGTCCAGAATCACCAGAATATTCTTTTCGTGACATCTTTTGATCAATTCGTCAAGATCTTCCTGAGTTCCGAATTGCGGATCGATCGTATAATAATCGATGACATCGTATTTATGGTAGGAAGGAGAAGAGAAGATCGGAGTGAGCCAGATACCCTGAATGCCAAGAGAATCTGTTGAATTGATGTTTCCATCGTTGAGATACTCAAGACGGTTGATGATGCCTTTTAGATCACCGATACCGTCTTTATTGCTGTCTGAGAAAGACCCGACAAATATCTCATAAAAAACGCGATAGTTGTCATCAGTAAGATCTTTTTCCTTTTTTGCCGAGCAGGAAACCGTCATCAGAAGGATCATCATTATCACAAGTATTCTTTTAAACATAAGAACCTCCAATCGGTGTATATAATTCAATAATATCAGTTTTATTCGATTAATTAAGTTAAAATAATAATTGAACAAGTGAGGATAATAAAATGAGTATTGAAAGAACAGCGGGCATACTTCTGCCGATCTCATCTCTGCCGTCTCCTTACGGAATCGGAACTCTGGGAAAGGAAGCCTATCGGTTTGTGGACTTTCTTGTGAAGGCCAGACAGACTTACTGGCAGATCCTGCCGATCGGTCCGACCAGTTACGGTGACTCTCCATATCAGTCATTGTCTTCCTATGCAGGAAATCCTTATTTCATCGATCCGGATCTTCTGGTAGAAGAAGGACTACTGGAGAAAAAAGATCTTAGGGGACTGAAGGCGGATGATCCGCAATATGTCGATTATTCCTTCCTGTTCAATACAAGATTCGATCTGCTTTACAAGGCATACCGTAAAGGAATGAAAAAGTTTCGCAAAGATTATGATTCCTTCAGAGAAGAAAACAATTACTGGTTGGAAAACTATTCTCTGTTCATGGCAGTGAAGAAGCACTTCAGCATGGCCTCCTGGCAGGATTGGCCGGACAGGGAGATCAGGGAGAGAAGGCCGGAAGCGGTCGAAAGATACAAAAAGAAACTGGCCGACGATATCCGTTTCTACCAGTTCATTCAGTTTCTGTTTACGAGACAGTATCTGAAATTGAAGGAGTATGCGAATATACATGGCATCCGGATCATCGGTGACATGCCGATCTATGTTGCACTGGATTCCGCAGAAGTTTGGGCAGACAGCAGACAGTTTAAGCTTGACGAGGAAACCAAAGTGCCGAAGGAAGTGGCCGGCGTACCGCCTGATTATTTCAGCAGAGACGGTCAGCTCTGGGGCAATCCACTCTATGACTGGGAATACATGAAACAGACAGGATACAAATGGTGGATCGACAGGGTAGGCGGTCTGGCGAAATACTTCGATGTGATCCGTCTGGATCATTTCCGCGGTTTCCATGAATACTGGTGCGTACCGTTCGGAGAAGCGACAGCCAGACACGGACATTGGGAAAAAGGTCCGGGACTGGAATTCGTGAAAACGATCCGTGACTGGTTCAAGGATACGGAATTCATCGCGGAAGATCTGGGCATCATCAATGAAGATGTCACCAAACTTCTCAATGATTCCGGTCTCCCGGGAATGAGAGTCCTTGAATTCGGATTCGCACCCGACGGAACGAGTTATCACTGTCCGCACAATCACATCGAAAACTGCGTCTGCTACGTATCGACACATGACAACACCCCGATCATGGGTTGTCTGAAATATCTGAAGAAGAAAGATATGGACTATGCGAAACGCTACTACGGGCTCAATGAAGAAGAAGGATATAACTACGGATTTATCCGAGGCGGAATGTCTTCCGTATGCAACCTCTTTGTGGCACAGCTGCAGGACTATCTGGGTCTCGATGAATCTGCCACGATAAACAACCCGGGGACCCTCGGAAACTGGCGCTGGAGAGCCTTAAAATCGGATCTGAACCCGAAACTGGCTTCCAAAATAGCCAAGATCACGCATACATACCGCAGAGACGGGAATTATACGAAAGTCCGCAAAGTTCATCCTTGAATTATAGAAGACGAAATGGTATATTAAATAAGCATTGTTGCTGAGTCTGGACCCTTCTCCGGATCCTTGCCCGGCTTCAATCGAAAAAGAATAAAGGAGAAAAAGAATGTTATCAAAGGAAGAAAAGGCAAAGATCGTCAAGGATTATGCCAGATTCGAAGGTGACACGGGCTCCGCTGAAGTTCAGGTCGCACTGCTGACTGCAACCATCAACAAGCTCACTGTCCACATGCAGCAGAACAAGAAGGACTTCCATTCCAACAGAGGTCTGCTGATGATGGTCGGTAAGAGAAGAAGCCTGCTCGAGTATCTGAAGAGAGAAGATGTCAACAGATACAGAGAACTCGTCGCCAAACTGGGTTTAAGAAAATAAGCCTGAGAAAGAGCCGGAAACGGCTCTTTTTTCATGAAACGGACCGGGTAAACGCTTTCATCGAAAAAAGGTCATGCAAACCCGTTTTTTTATGGTAAAGTAAAAACGTAATTTATCGTATAATCCTTCAGATACGGTGAAGGAGTCTCTACCTTGATACCGTAAATATCAAGACTATGATAGAATTTCCTTTCTTCAGGTAATTCTGTCAACAGACGATCGAATTACAAAGAAAGGAGTCAGTATCATCGACTCCCAGCTGTCTTCTTTTTTGAGATGTTGTTTTTATCATTTATAACACTTTGAAAAGAAGCTTTTTTGCATTTCATGAAGAAAGGAAAGGAAGAAAACTGAAATGAAAAAATTATTATCTGTTCTGCTCGTATTCATGATGCTCTTCACTGTTGCAGCCTGCTCCGGTAACAACAACAGCGGCGGCGAAGGCGGTGAAGAAGGCTACAAGGGACCTAAGATCGGCGTGATCCTGGTCGGCGATGAACAGGAAGGCTACACCTACGCGCATATCCTGGGTATCCGCGAAGCCGCCAAGAAGCTGGAGATCCCTGATGAAGCGATCATCTGGAAGTACAATGTCCCGGAAGATCAGACGACCTATGACATGGCGACCGACCTGGTCGAGAACGGCGCTACGCTGGTCCTCTCCAACTCCTATGCCCATCAGTCCTTCATGCAGCAGGCTGCAGGAGAGAACCCTGATGTGACGTTCGTCGCCCTGACAGGTGACAACGGCGCTCCTTCCGGACTGAACAACCTGAAGAATGCTTTCCCTCAGACTTATGAATCCAGATATGTTTCCGGTATCGTTGCCGGCATGAAGATCAAGGAACTTGCTGAAAGCGGTGCTCTTGTCGACGCTAACTTCAACGAAGAAGGCAAAGTCAAAGTCGGTTATGTCGGCGCATTCCCATACGCAGAAGTCGTTTCCGGATACACTGCTTTCTATCTCGGCATCAAATCGGTATATCCTGATGTAACGATGTATGTCGAATATACGAACTCCTGGTTCGATCTGACTGCCGAAGCTACCATCGGTGACGACCTGATGTCTCAGGGCTGTGTCATCATCGGCCAGCACGCAGATTCCACGGGCGCTCCTTCCAGACTGCAGAGCAACATGGAAAACAATACCTATGGCTTTACCGCTTATTCCGTCGGCTACAACGTATCCATGCTGGATGTCGCTCCGGACGTAGCGTTGACTTCTGCAGGCAACATCTGGGAGAAATACTATCTGTACGCTTTCCAGTGCTGGAAAGACGGTAGTGAGATCATGACTGACTGGTCCGAAGGCTACAAGAACGACGCTGTCGAGATCACTCCGTTAGGCAAGGCAGTCGCTGCCGGTACTCAGGAAGCTGTCGATGCCGCTGTCGCTGCTATCAAGAGCGGAACGCTCCATGTTTTCGATGCTTCGACGTTCACGATCGACGGTCAGACGCCGACTTCCATGGTTGCGGATGCCTTCTCCGATCCTGCATTCACACCGGATACGGAAGCCCTGATCGATGGCTACTTCCATGAATCCGAATTCAGAAGTGCTCCTTACTTCTCCTTCAGGATCGACGGTATCGTAGAACTGAGTTCCAATTAATCTAAGTTTTAAAAATGTAGTTGTTAACATTACAGGCTCCTTCCATGAAGCCTGTAATGTTTTCTGTTTTCAGGAGGTGAATTATGACTGAAGCTGCAGTATCCATGCGTCATATCAGCAAGTCTTTCGGTAAAAAGGTCATCGCCAACAGGAATGTCGATCTCGATATCTACCACGGCGAGATCCTTTCGCTTTTAGGTGAGAACGGATCGGGGAAGACGACACTGATGAACATGCTATCGGGTGTCTATTATCCTGACGAAGGGGAGATCCTGATCGACGGAAAACCGGTAAGCATCGCATCGCCGAAGGATGCGCACGATCTCGGCATCGGCATGATCCACCAGCATTTCAAACTGATCGATGTCTTTACTGCTCTGGAAAACATCCTGATCGGTCTGCCGAAAGAAAATACGGAAAAAAGCGCCAGAGCACAGATCAAAGAGATCTGCGATAAATACGGTTTTGAACTGGATCTGGATAAGAAGATCTACGACATGAACGTCTCGGAGAAAGAGACGCTGGAGATCGTCAAGACACTGTACAGAGGAGCGGAAGTTCTGATCCTCGACGAACCGACTGCGGTATTGACTCCTCAGGAGATCCGCAGGCTCTTTACGATCCTGAAGAATATGAGAGATGACGGAAAAGCGATCGTCATCATCACTCACAAACTAAACGAGGTGATGGAGATCTCGGATCGTATCAGCGTCCTGCGCAAAGGAGAGAACGCAGGTACGGTACTGAAGAGTGAAACGAACGAACAGCAGCTGACCGAGATGATGGTCGGTGAAAAAGTCGTTCTGAACATTGCCAGAGACTTTGTGGAAGACAAGGCAAAGCGTCTGGAAGTGAAGCATCTCAGCGTATTGAATAACGAAAACAAGAAAGTGGTCGATGACGTCACTTTTGACTTATACAGCGGAGAGATCCTTGGGATCGCCGGGATCTCCGGTTCCGGACAGAAGGAACTTCTGGAAGCGATCATGGGCCTTCAGAAATGCGAAGAAGGCTCTTCCGTGATCTATAATTCTACAGCTCACGGCGTACATGAACTTGTCGGTCTGAGCACCAAGGAGATCATTTCCTACGGTCTGCATCTGGCGTTTGTTCCGGAAGACCGTCTTGGCATGGGTCTGGTCGGAAATATGGGAATGACAGACAACGTCATGCTGAAACGGTACAGAAAAGGAAACGGTCCCTTCCTACACCGCAAACAGCCGGAACAGACGGCTCAGAAGATCAAGGATGAACTGGAAGTTTTGACTCCGGATCTCAACTATCCGGTCAGAAGACTCTCTGGCGGAAATGTCCAGAAGATCCTGGTAGGCCGAGAGATCAACAACAAGCCGACCGTACTGATGACGGCCTATGCCGTCAGAGGGCTGGATATCAACACCTCGTACGCAATCTACAATCTGCTGAACGAACAGAAGAAGAAGGGCGTCGCCGTAATCTATGTCGGAGAAGACCTGGATGTATTGCTGGCACTTTCAGACAGAATCATGGTGCTCTGCTCGGGCAAGCTTAACGGAATGCTGGACGGAAGGACGGCTTCCAAGGAGGAAGTCGGTTACCTGATGACGCATCTGAAGGAGGAGGAACAGTAATGGAAAAGACAAATCACAGACAGCCGCTGTTCCATGTCAGCAAAAAAGATGAACCGTCGCTTCCTTCCAGAGCTCTGACCGTTCTGATCGCTGTTTTGTGTGCGCTTCTGGTTTCTGCGGCATTTATCTATTTTGTGACCGGACTGGATCCGGTAAGTGTCTATGTTTCCATGGTGAAGGGAGCTTTCGGGACGTCCCGAAGGACCTGGATCACCGTACGTGACGCCTGTCTGCTGCTGCTGATTTCCGTATCGCTGACACCGGCATTCCGGATGAGGTTCTGGAACTGTGGTGCCGAAGGACAGATCCTGATCGGCGGATTGAGCACGGCTGCCCTGATGATCTATCTGGGAAACAGGATACCGACTGTTCTGCTTCTGATCGTCATGTTTATCGCTTCCGCTATCAGCGGTGCCCTATGGGCGTTCCTTCCGGCACATTTCAAGGCGAAATACGACACCAATGAGACCCTGTTCACATTGATGATGAATTACGTTGCGATCCAGCTGATCGAGTTCTTCGTTGATTTCTGGGACAAGAAACAGTCGCATTCCGTTGGCATCATCAATATGGATACGATGGACGGATGGTTCCCCAAGATCTTCGGACAGCAGTACATCCTGAATGTGCTGATCGTCATCGTCATTACCGTATTCGTCTATATCTACATGCGTTATTCGAAACACGGATATGAGGATGCGGTCGTCGGCGAATCAGTCGCTACCGCCAGATATGCCGGGATCAACGTTCCGAAAGTCATCAGAAACAACGTACTGCTTTCCGGTGCGATTTCAGGCATTGCCGGATTCGTGGAAGTCGCGGGGATATCCCATACGATCTCCAAAGAGACTGCAGGCGGAAGGGGATTTACGGCCATCATCGTCTGTTGGCTTGCAAAGTTCAATCCGATCTCCATGATCCTGATCTCTTTCTTTATCGTATTTCTGGACAAGGGTGCTTCCCAGATCGCCAGCGATTTCGGTTTGAATACCTTCGCATCCAATATCATTACCGGTGTCATCCTGTTCTTTATACTCAGTTGTGAGTTTTTCAATAACTACAAGATCTCTTTCAACAGAAACAGAAAGGAAGGTGAATAAGATGACGATCCCTCAAATCGTTTCCTGGCTCGTTTCCGCCGTTTCTTTCGGTACGGTGATCATGTATGGCTGTATCGGTGAAACGATCGATCAGAAAGCGGGAGGCCTGAATCTGGGCGTTCCGGGAGTCATGCAGATCGGCGGTATCGCTGCTTTGGCCAGCGCTTTCCTCTATGAAAGCAATGCGGCAGCACCGAATCCGTTCGTCGCCTTGCTTCTGTGTCTTTGCAGTACGCTGATCGCTTCCGCATTGGCCGGGCTGCTCTACAGTTTCCTTACTGTCTCCCTGAAAGTCAATCAGAACGTAACGGGTCTGACGCTGACGATCTTCGGGACCGGTATCGCCAACTTTTTCGGCGGAAATATGATGAAGCTTTCCGGAGGAGTCGGAACGATCTATGTCGCGGTCACTTCGAACGCTTTCCGTGCAAAGATCCCGTTTATCTCATCCTCTACGGATCCCTTCAGCCTGGTCTTTCTTTCCCACGGCTGGATGGTCTATCTGGCTTTGATCCTTGCCTTTGCAGTACAGTACTTCCTGGATCATACGCGGACAGGACTGAATTTGCGTTCCGTAGGAGAAAACCCTGCGACTGCAGATGCCGCCGGAATCAACGTAACGAGATACAAGTATCTGGCATCCGTGATCGGAAGCATGATCTGCGGCTTAGGCGGACTGTTCTACGTCATGGATTATATTAAAGGAACATGGGCCAACGACTCCGCGATCGAAGCGCTTGGCTGGCTTGCGGTATCCCTTGTCATCTTTACCAGCTGGAAACCGAAGAACGCCACATGGGGTGCCTATCTGTTCGGACTGTTCTACTGGGCATACATCTATATTCCTGCGGATATTTCACGTTATCTTGCGGAGAAGATGAAACTGCAGAGGATCACTTATATGCAGAACCTGTACAAGATGCTTCCATACATCCTGACGATCGTCGTTCTGTGCTTCGTATCGCACAGAAAGAAGAGGGAGAATCAGGCGCCGGCATCTCTGGGACTGAGTTATTTCCGCGAAGAAAGATAATACAAGCTGTCATATGACAGCTTTTTTTATTGGTTTTATGAAATATAGTGAACATTGTTTACTGTTATGTGCTAGAATGAATTTAATAAACAGAGGTTTACTAATATGGCACAGATCTTAAAGGAAGAATTCAGACAGGCTATTATCGATTCCGCAAAGCAGGAGTTTCTGGAAAAGGGATATGAAGACGCCTCCATGCGCAATATCGCCAAAAATGCCGGCATGACCGTAGGCAATCTCTATCGGTATTTTCCGAGCAAGGACGATATCCAGAAATCCATCGTTTCTGAGACGATGGAAAAGATTGATGATCTTCTCCGTCACCTGACCGCAAACAGCGTATCGATGGAAGCGAGGGTATTCAACATCAAGGCAAACGTAGACGATCTGCATGTCCTGATGAATACACTGGCAGAACGGATCGTCGAGATCTATCTGGATCATCCGCAGGAATTCAACATCCTGATGATGCAGTCAAAACTGAATAACGATCTGACGGATTGGTTCTCCAATGCGATCAACTCTCTCATCGAACAGCATTTCCTGGTTCCGGGATTCCGCCAGGAAAAGGAGATCCTATCCCACAGCTATGCCGTATCCATCTTTACAGGCATGAAAGAGATCTTTTCCGTTGCGGATCGCTTTGAAGATGCGGGTCGTCTGACGATGATTGTCAAGACATATCTCAATTCCTACGTGTCCATGCTGGACAGTGACATCAGAAGGCAGGTATTCTAATGAGCTTTATCGAATTCCGCAATGTATCGAAGATCTATCAGATGGGAGAAGTCACGATCAAGGCGGTCGATGAAATGTCTTTTGAAGTGGAAAAAGGAGAGTTCGTTACCATTCTGGGCACGTCCGGTGCCGGTAAGACGACAGTCCTGAATCTTCTCGGCGGCATGGATACCGTCAGCAGCGGAGATATCATCGTCGATGAACAGAATATCGCACATTACAACGACAGTCAGCTGTGCAGCTACCGTCGAAACGACATTGGTTTCGTCTTTCAGTTCTATAATCTGGTCCAGAATCTGACTGCCAAGGAGAATGTGGAGCTTGCCTTACAGATCTGCAAGTTTCCCTTGGATCCGATCAAAACGCTGAAACTGGTCGGTCTTGCAGACAGAATGGACAATTTCCCGTCCCAGCTCTCCGGCGGGGAACAGCAGCGTGTAGCAATCGCCAGAGCAGTCGCAAAGAATCCGAAACTGCTGCTTTGTGATGAACCGACCGGTGCCCTGGACTACAAGACAGGCAAGCAGGTCCTGAAGGTCCTGCAGAACATGTGCTTTGAAGAACGTATGACCGTGATCATCGTAACTCATAACAGTGCACTGGCGGATATGGCCAATAAAGTGATCCGGATCAAATCCGGAAAGGTGGAATCCGTAACGGTCAACCCGGAACCTAAGGATATCGAGGAAATCGAATACTGATGTTCCGTCTCGATACGTTCCGTCTGATTAAAAGAACGATACGTCGGTTTCTCGCTCTCATCCTGATCGTAATGATCGGTTCCGGCTTCATGATGGGATTGATGTCCGATCCTTTCATCATGCGTGAAAGCGTCGATGCCATCAATGACGATCTGAGACTGCAGGATCTGCAGATCTATTCCCAGTATGGATTCTGTTTTGACGACTACATCGCCTTGAAAAAGAATCCGGATGTGGAAGAGATCTTTGCGTCGAAGATGCTGGACCTGGAATGTTCGGATAGAAATGGGAACACTTTCGTTACAAGAGTCAATGAACTGTACCGGAATGTGAATCAGGTTGTCCTCTCGGAAGGAAGGATGCCGGAAGAAGAATATGAATGCGTCGTACTGGATAATGTCGTACCGAGCCTCTCTTTCCGTATTGGCGAATGGATCCGCTTCTCCGGAGACGGTATCGATGATCAGCTGAAACACAGAAGCTTTCTGATCGTCGGGAAAGTCTCATCACCGGAATACATCAGCAAGGTACTGGGGACCTCGAATCTGCACAATCAGGATCTGGAAGCGATCGTTTACGTTCCGAACCGGAATTTTCTCTCGGAATACTATACGACGGTCTTTCTGACGGTAAAAGGATCTTCGGACCTTCTTTCCTATACCGATTCCTACATGGATTACGTCAAGGATCACAGCGAAGAACTCAACAATACCGTCTTTGAACAGCAGAACGTACTGAAGAACCGTATCAAGGATCAGATGAGCATCCGTCTGGATGAAGCGAGAAAGTCCTTTGAAGAAGAGAAACAGAAGGGCCAGGAAGAACTGAACAAGGCAGAGACACAGCTCAATGAAGCGAATATCCAGATCATTGCCCTTGAGACAGAACTGAACAGCCTTCAGATGGTCATCAACCGTCTGAAAGCGACGGTCGACGATCATGAGGGAGAGATCCAGGAAGGGATCAATGAAACCAACTACTATCTCGAGGAATACGACATCGATCCGGGACTCGTTCATTCCAAGCAGGTCCAGGAATATGCCCGACAGGCTCTGGAAGAGGCAAAAAAGGAATACAGCAAACTCTGGGGCTCCCTCAGCTGGGCAAAAACAAAATACGAAGACGGTCTGAAAGAGTATTCGGAAGCCGTCCTGACATATAATGACGAGATCGCAAAAGCGGACGCACAGCTGCGGAAAGCGCAGCAGGATCTGGATGAACTTCCCAAGGCCAAATGGACGGTCCTTTACCGTGACAGCCATTATTCCAGTTTCATGTACGACAATACCTGCAAACAGATGACATCGATCGGTTTTGCGCTGCCTCTGGTGTTCTTCCTGGTAGCCGCACTGGTATGTCTGACGACGATGAAACGTCTGATCGACGAACAAAGAGGCCAGATCGGCATTTTCGTGGCACTGGGCTTCAGCCGGAAACAGATCATCGGAAAATATGTCTCCTACGCTCTGCTGGCAACGTTCATCGGCTGTTTTATCGGAATCCTTTTCGGACAGTTCCTGTTTCCGACCGTCATCTATCACACCTGGAGACTGATGTACAATCTGCCGGACATGATACTTTCATTTCCGCTCCGGTACGTCCTTCTGTGCGTACTTTCGTTTGCTGTACTGATGAGCTCCGTCACGGGATATGTCGCATATTCGATCCTGAAGGAAGAACCCGCTTCCCTGATGCGCCCGAAAGCGCCGAAGAATGCCAAAGCGATCCTGCTGGAAAAGATCCCGCTGATCTGGGAGAAGCTTTCTTTTACCTCCAAGATCACTGCCAGGAACCTCTTCCGATACAAATCGCGTTTTCTGATGACGGTGATCGGCGTTGCCGGCTGTACGGGACTCCTGGTGATCGGCTGGGGGATCAAGGATTCGATCTCGGACATCGTCCGGATCCAGTTCAGTGAGATCTTCCACTACGACAATCAGATCTATCTGGAGAACTCCCATCACATCGACGAGAACATCGAGATCCTGAAAGACAATTTCGACAACGAAGAAGCGGTCGCCTTCATGACCTATACCACAAAGGTCTATCTGAACAACGACGACGATACCGCAAACATGATCGTCATGGATCCGCGCGATGCGTATGTCATCCTTGATCTTCGGGAAACAGACAAGGAAACCCCGATCCGCCTCAACAGTGAAGGAGTCATCGTTTCGGAGAAGTTTGCCCGAAACAACAGGATCAAAAAAGGGGATTTCATTACCCTTGAATCGATCAATGGATTAAAAGCGGAAGTGCGCGTCGCCAATATCTGCGAAATGTATTTCCAGCATTACATCTTCATGTCTTCTTCCGTCTATGAACATCTGTTCGAAGAAGAACCGGATTTCACGGTGATCGCCGTAAAGACTTCCGATCCGGAAACATTGAGACGGGATGCGGAAGATCTGGAAGGATTCGTATCGATCGTCGATTTTTCCGGCATGATCTCTTCCTTTGATACGATGATCAAAGCGCTCGATCTCATCATCGCAGTCATCATTGTGACTGCAGGATCTCTGGCTTTT
>JAEEGL010254967.1_pt1 | contig 29211 bp, 25 predicted proteins | sample 9134231 | NCBI WGS metagenome assembly JAEEGL01 (sample SAMN16246548, study PRJNA631951) | gut metagenome | biome: gut microbiome; feature: rumen; material: fiber-attached | host: Bos | place: Iran: Karaj | collected 2018-10 | reverse complement strand
CGCTTCCGGAAAAGACGACCTAATACAGCTGAACAGAGATATTATTTCAATCGCAGAAGAAGCCGGAAAGCCCGTATGTGCGACATGCGACGCGCATTTCATAGAGCCTTATGATGAAATATATCGTAAGATTCTTCTCGCTGGAATGAAATATCAGGATGCCGACAGGGACGCCGGTCTGTATCTGAGAACAACTGACGAGATGCTCGACGAATTCGCTTATCTCGGAAGAGAAAAAGCTGAAGAGATAGTCATTAAAAATACAAATCTAATAGCGGATATGATTGAGCCTGACATCCGTCCTTTCCCGAAAGGCACGTTCACGCCTCATATTGACGGCGCAGAGGAGGATCTGCAGCGTATTTGCCGCGAAAGAGCAAAAAAACAGTATGGCGATCCGCTCCCTGATATAGTTCACGAGCGCCTTGAAAAAGAGCTTGGATCAATCATAAAAAACGGCTACGCGATGCTTTATATCACTGCGCAAAAACTTGTTAGCTACAGCGAATCGCAAGGCTATCTCGTCGGTTCGCGCGGTTCTGTCGGTTCGTCTTTCGTCGCAACCATGGCGGGCATTTCAGAGGTGAACCCGCTTCCTCCGCATTATTACTGCCCGAATTGCTGTTTCAGTGATTTTTCAAATGAAAATAACGCCGGATCCGGCTTTGACCTTCCGGACAGAAAATGTCCTATTTGCGGTACAAAGTTGCGCGGCGACGGTCATAATATTCCATTTGAGACATTTCTAGGTTTTCACGGCGAAAAGCTACCTGATATCGATCTTAATTTTTCTGGAGAAGTCCAGGGAAAAGTTCATAAATATACCGAAGATCTTTTCGGTTCCGAGAACGTTTTCCGCGCCGGGACCATTGGAACCCTTGCAGACAAAACTGTTTACGGATATATTGCTAAATACCTGGAGGAACGCGGGATATCGGTCAACCGTGCGGAAATTCAGAGAATTGAAAATCACTGTGTTAAGGTAAAACGTACGACCGGACAGCACCCCGGCGGGATTGTTGTGGTTCCGAAGGAATATGAAATTTATGATTTCTGTCCTGTGCAGCATCCGGCAGACAAATCCGAATCTGATATTGTTACGACTCATTTTACGTTTGATTATCTGCATGACACGCTTCTTAAGCTTGACGAGCTTGGACACGATATTCCCACAAAATATAAATGGCTTGAAAAATACAGCGGAACGAGTGTTCTGGATGTTCCAATGAACGATCCGAAAATTTATGAGCTTTTTACATCTACCTCACCGCTTGGAGCATCACCGGAGGCGATAGGCGCCGATATCGGAACGTACGGCCTGCCGGAGCTTGGCACTTCCTTCGTTATGAAAATGGTCGAGGAATCCAAGCCGAAATGCTTTGCCGATATGCTTCAGATTTCCGGTCTTTCACACGGAACGAATGTCTGGACAGATAATGCGCAGAATCTTATCAAAAACGGTGTCTGCACAATTTCCGAGGTCATCGGATGCCGTGACAACATAATGAATGACCTCATTCGCTACGGAGTTAACGCGGAGCTTTCATTCAAAATAATGGAATCTGTCCGCAAAGGCAGGGGGTTGAAACCAGACTGGGTGACAGCCATGAATGAAGCGGGCGTTCCGTCATGGTATATAGAATCATGCAGGAAAATAAAATACATGTTTCCGAAGGCGCACGCCGCGGCGTATGTTATGTCCGCAATACGCCTGGGGTGGTATAAGATATATATGCCGGTTGTTTTTTACGCAGCGTATTTTTCCGCTGCACCTGATGGATTCGATGCTGAAATGGCGCTAAGCGGGAAAAAGAACGTCTGTCGCATAATGCGCGAGATTGAAAAGAAATCCGACAGGACTCAGAAGGAGAAGAGTGAATATTCCGCGTTGACGCTTGTCAACGAATGCTATGCACGCGGGGTCGGTTTTCTGCCGGTCAGTTTCAAAAAATCCGCGCCGTTCGCGTTTGTTCCTGAAAACGGCAAGATACGTCTTCCATTTAACTCCCTTCCGGGGATCGGCGAGAGTGCTTCTCAAAGTATAGCAGACGCGAGGGACGAAGGTGTCTTCACAGTTGAAGATCTTAAAATCAAGGCCAAACTCACAAAATCCGTTGTAGACGTCCTCAGACGCAATGGAGTTATTGACTGCCTGAGCGAAACAAACCAGCTGACATTTTTCTGAGGTTGTAAATGAAAAATAAAAATACAATCGCTATGATGATACTGCTTGCATTGATTATCGCGGCAGTAAATTATATGCACTTAAGTGCTTCAGCGGCAACTGACGAAATTATAATCAGGATTAAACTTGCCGAAGTAGTTGAAGTTTCTGGTGAAAATGATGACTCTCTCAAAAGCGCGCTCGGTTCAGCTATTCAGATGGCAACTCAGCCGGCGGTAGACGCGCTTTATATGGATCATCCTGAGACCGCAATATGGCACGATGTTGCCTCGTCTCGCTTTTCATATTCGTATATGCTGCGTACAGACTCAGACGGATTTATGCATGCAAACGTGCAGGAAATGGATGTTTTTATAGGCTCTCTTGCGGTTGTTTATGATCCCGATGGGATGGTCGGGGCCGTCAGAACAGTTATATCTTCATTTGCGCCTTCAGGGAGCACGAGATATGACGTTCTTAAGTCCATACACGATTTTGTCTGCTCATCGGCCGTCTACGACGGAAGCGGCTCTTTTGCTCATCACGCATTTGGAGCCCTTATCGACGGAAAGGCAGTATGTCAGGGATATTCAGAGGCTTTTAAACTGTTGTGCGACGCATACGGTATTCCGTGCGTTCTAGTTACCGGCACCGGTGTCACAAACACCGGGAGCGAGGAGCACATGTGGTGCAAGGTACTGATGGATGACGGAAAATGGTATAACGTTGATGTAACATGGGACGATCAAAAAAACGGAACCATAAAATACGATTACTTTCTCATCGGTGACAACACAAAAATCAATAAAAAATCTTTTGTAGCAACTCACATAGAAGACGGCGATCTTTCAAACTCCGGACTATTTAACTTCGAGTACCCGAATGCAAGCCCTGACAAGTACATTAAAAACGGTAGTTCTTCTGATAGCTCAGGCACTGACACTAGTTGGTTTTATTCTCAGCTGAATGATAATCAGAAACGTGTTTACGACGGTATGCTGTCTGCCGAGCCGCCGGTTGGAAGCCCGCGATTTATATATTCGCCACAGATTACTACCGAATCGGAATCACAGGAACAGACGGCACCACCGATAACCGATCCTCCGATTTCTGAATCGACAGTGCCGGATACAGTACACAATACCTTATCTGAAACCTCGACTGAAATAGCCGAAACTACAAGGGATATTCCGGATACCTCGAGAGAACTGACATCATGGACAACACCGGTTTCGGTTGAAACTTCCGAATTAACCATTGATTCTGACGCTGAATCAATCGAAAACTCCGAGTCTGAGTCTGATTCCATTAAAACGGGTAGAACTGATATTGTAGGCCTCGGCGAAACCTCTGACTTTAAAACAGATCAAACCTCCGCTGATAAAGAAGATTTTTACACATCAAAATTAGATTCGGATAAAAATATTACATGTTCTTCATCCTCTGTATCACAGGAAACAGGCAGTGCCTCAGTTTCTGAAACAATTTCAGTTGAAACGAACAGCTTAAATTTTAAACGAGTTATTCATGTAATAATTATCGTTGCCTCGATAATTATTGTTTTTACCGTTGTGACGTTTGTTATCATCCGAGTCGGTAAAAGCGACAGGGCGTTAAGATGAAACTTATCGTAAGACCTGATTCGGACGGCGCTGAACTGATAACTGTATTACACGGCCTGAAAATTTCAAGGGCTGAACTTATTCGAATGAAGAAACGCCCTGACGGGATTCTTCTTAACGGAGAACACGCAACAGTTAGATCAGTTGTCCATACGTCGGATGTTATTGAGCTCAGCCGTGAAGACAGGCAGGAAGAGATCCATTCTTCAATCGTTCCTGTTGATCTTCCTGTTGAAGTTATTTATGAGGATGAATTGATCATTGCCTTTAACAAGCCTCCGGGCATGCCCACGCACCCCGGACATGCTCATCAGAACGATACGCTTGCAAACGCCGCGGCATATCGTGCCGAGTTATCTAAGTTTCCTTTTGTGTTCCGCCCAGTCAACAGACTTGATCGCGACACAAGCGGTATAGTTCTAACGGCAAAAAGCAAAAGCGCAGCATATGTCATGTCTGAAATTATTGAAAGCGGAAACATAAAAAAAGACTATTTTTGTCTTCTTGAAGGTAAATTGCCTTTCGGTAGCCGTTTTACGGTACGTAAGAACATTAAAAGAAAGCTCCCGTCGGTTATCGAACGCACTGTTTGTCCTGAAAACGAGGGACAATATGCCGAAACGGAATATGAAGTGATAGGATGTGACGGAGGCATATGCAGCTGCATTGCACGGCCGAGGACCGGGAGAACACATCAGATAAGGGTCCATGCCGCATCGGTCGGCATGCCGGTACTCGGAGATTCACTTTACGGACACTCATCGCCGCTGATAGGGAGGCAGGCGCTCCACTGTGCGGAAATAGAATATCAGATATGTGTCGACGGATGTAAAAGATTTGTGTCAATTCACGCTCCGATTCCGGACGACATTAAACACGCAGCCATAATCAAAAATGAATGAATCAAGTACAGACGTCGCAATGAAAGAGAATACTGACGACGTATTACTCCCAAAAAACAAATACGAAAAATTGAAAAAAGCGTTTGCCGCCTGCCCGGTGATATGCAGGGTATTCTATGCTCTCGACATTGTTGCCGGTGTATTGCTGATTCTTTTTTCATTTCTGCCGTCTTTTTCCGACTATTACAACAGATACCCCGGCGCATTTTTCAGAATGATTCTAGCAAAAGCCACGGGATGGTTTCCGTTTTCGCTCGCTGAATGCCTTATAATGCTTATGCCCGTATTTTTGGTTGTCTTTATAATTATCGTTATTAAGACATACAAAAAAACGGTATATGATATGCTTCGGCTGCTTTTCATCATGCTTGCTGTTCTGTCGTGGTTTTTTATATCGTTCGTGTTTGGCTTTGCGTCGGGATACCGAGGAAGTTCTCTCGACAGCTCTTCAAAACTAGACATCGAAAAAAACAAAGTATCATCTGCCGAACTTAAAGAAACCGCGCTCATTCTGCTGGGCGAGCTTGACTCTCTTGCAGACGATGTAACATTTTCTGAAAGCGGAAGTTCTGTAATGAAGATCAGTTTCTCGGAAATGAACAATTCGCTTAACCGCTCATACGCCGACGCATCACAAAGATACTCTTTTCTGCCGTCGTTCAGCTCAACAGTCAAGCAGATCGTTCTTTCTGAGCCGATGACTTACACACATATAGCCGGAGTTTATTCATATTTCACAGGCGAATCAAACGTCAATGTGAATTTTCCAGATTATGATACACCGTATACGACGGCACACGAAATGGCGCACCAGCGCGGAATCGCGCCCGAAGACGAGGCAAACTTTATGGCTTTCCTTATATGTATCGCAAGCGACGAGCCTTATATCAGATATTCGGGTTATATGAATCTGTTTGAATACGTCATCAATGCTCTTTACAAAGCTGACCGGGATATGTATAATGACGTCATAGCCGCGACAGATAAACGTCTTATCGGTGAAATGCGCGCGTATAACGAGTTTTTCAAAAAATATGAGAAAAGCGTTGCCGCAAAAGTCAGTAGTTCAGTAAATGACACTTATCTGAAATCGCAGGGACAGAAGAATGGTGAAAAGAGTTACGGCTTCGTCGTTGATCTTGCAGTTGCTTATTACAAACGGAGTAATGAAGAATGAACGCTGTTTTAAATGAAACAGTAACTGAATATACGGAAAATTATTCTGTCGCTCACGGTGAAAAACCGGGGGTTTATGTGCGTACATTCGGATGTCAGCAGAACGAGGCGGATTCAGAAACGCTCGCCGGGATCGCAGAATCACTTGGTTACCGTGTGACCGATGATCCATCAAAAGCAATGCTCGTTATTTTCAATACCTGCGCAGTCAGAGAGCATGCAGAGCTGAAAGCGCTCTCAGTAACCGGGCAGCTCAAACACATTAAGGCCGCGAATCCGGAAGTCATCATCGCTGTGTGCGGGTGTATGGTTGCACAGGAACACCGTCTGAGAACGATTAAAGAAAGCTATCCGTATGTCGACATTTTATTCGGGACATCTGCGCATTCGAGATTTCCGGATTATATTGCCGAAGTTCTGAAAAATAAAAATCGTGTTTTCAGCCCCGATGAAGTGTTTGAAATAGAAGAAGGACTTCCTGTCAAAAGAGAATCGCCTTTCAAAGCGTGGGTATCCATTATGTACGGATGTGACAATTTCTGCACTTATTGCGTCGTTCCATACGTCAGGGGAAGAGAAAGAAGCCGGCGAAGGGAAGATATTCTGAATGAGGTTAGACAGCTAGTCTCGGAAGGTGTAAAAGAAATTACTCTTCTCGGGCAGAACGTTAATTCATACGGCAGAAAGTTGTATGACGATTATGATTTTGCAGACCTGCTTTCAGATATCTGTAAAATCAATGGGGATTACATAATACGTTTCATGACATCCCATCCTAAGGATGCTACAAAAAAACTTGTTGATGTTATGGCGCTTAACTCGCTGCCTGAAAGCCGGCCTCATATTGCGAGAGCGTTTCATCTCCCCCTTCAGTCAGGCTCAGACATGATTCTTAATAAGATGAACAGGCACTATACAACTGAAAAATACCTTTCATTTGTAACATATCTAAGGGAAATGATTCCAGATATTTCTATCTCCACCGATATCATTGTAGGCTTTCCGACGGAAACAGAAGAAGATTTCGCTGAAACGCTTGAAATGCTGAAAAAAGTCAGATTTGACGCTTTCTTTTCGTTCATATATTCTGTGAGACCTGGGACTCCTGCTGCAAAAATGCCTCAGATTTCAGAAGATATAAAGGCGGAACGATTTTCGAAAATGCTGACTGTTCAGAACTCGATTTCACTAGAAAAAAACGAAGTCTATGTCGGTAAAACCGAGCGGGTGCTTGTCGAAGGTTTAAGCAAGACAGACGGTAGAATGCTGACAGGACGAAACGATAAAAACAGACTTATTCATTTTGAGGGTGACAGAGCGCTTATAGGACAGTTTGCGTACGTGGAAATCATTAAAGCTGACACGTACTGTCTGACCGGACGTCTGTGTGCCAGGGAGGCCGCGGAATGACTCCAATGATGCAGCAGTATCTCGAAATAAAAAGCCGCTATGAGGACGCTATTCTTTTTTACCGTCTCGGCGACTTTTACGAGATGTTTTATGACGACGCGATAACGGCTTCAAAAGAGCTCGAGCTCACACTTACCGGCCGAAGCTGCGGAGAAGACGAAAGAGCTCCAATGTGCGGCGTGCCTTTTCACAGCGCAGATTCATATATAGCCAAGCTTGTATCAAAAGGCTATAAAGTTGTTGTTTGTGAGCAAATGGAGGATCCGGCGACGGCAAAAGGAATTGTTAAACGCGGGATAGTCCGAATTGTAACTCGCGGCTCGATGATCGACGGTGATCAGCTCGACGGCAAGAAGAATAACTTTACAGTATCTGTCATTAGAACAGAAACATCGCTCTGCGCTTCTTTCTGTGATATTTCAACGGGTGAAATTTGCGTCGCTTTTTTTCCTCCGAATTCAGATACACGGCTCACTGGTCTGATTTCTGCTTATGAGCCTTCTGAATTCTTGTTCCCGGGGACGATGGAAGATTTTCCGGCACTCGCCGCTTACTTCAAAAACAACGGAAACCCATTTATAAATTGCGGCAGAGCGGAGCTCTTTGACGCTGAATCATGCAGAAAGATTTTCCTCAGACAGTTTGGCTCAGATGCACTGGGTTACGCAGAAGAAAAAAGCGATGGTATTGTTTGCTCAGTCGGAGCACTTCTTTCGTATATTTCCGAAACGCAGCTGACTGACGTCAACAACATCCGCGAGCTGACATATATCGGCGGCGGCGACTGTATGGAGCTGGATGCTACAGCGCGCCGAAATCTCGAACTTTGTGAATCAATGCGAACCAGGGAGAAAAGAGGATCTCTGCTTTGGGTTCTCGATTCTACTGAAACATCGTCCGGATCTAGGCTTCTGAGAAGATGGATAGAGCAGCCGCTACTTGACGTCAATGAAATTGTAAAGCGCCAGAATGCTGTTGAAGAACTGTCAGGCGATATTATTTTAAGAGACGGTCTTTCTGAACTTCTTTCACGTGTGCTTGATCTTGACCGGCTAATGACAAAGACGGTTTACAAAACTGCAAATGCCAGAGATCTGCGTGCCATTTGTTCAACCGTATCTGTCTTTCCTGATATTAAAGCACTTCTATCTGATGTTAAATGCGTGCTACTTAGAAGAATTTTCGAAGGTATTGACAATCTCGACGATGTTAGGGAGTTAATAGACGCCGCAATATCCGACGAACCGCCTGTTTCCGTCCGTGACGGAGGCATGATACGTAGAGGATACCGTTCTGAAGCAGATGAACTGTATGAAATAGTACACGATGCAAAAAGTTATATTGCCGGAATCGAAGAAAAAGAACGCAACGAAACAGGAATAAAGAATCTTAGAATTTCCTACAACAGGGTCTTTGGCTATTATATCGAAGTAACAAACTCATTTCTTAAGGATGTACCTGACAGGTATATTAGAAAACAGACACTCGTCGGGGCCGAACGCTTCATAACCGAGGAGCTTAAGGAAAAAGAATCGATGATAGCAGGTTCATCGGAAAGACTTGTTGCACTAGAATACGACCTTTTCTGCGAAATAAGAGACGCTGTTGCGGCTCAGCTTGGCCGTGTTCAGAAAACAATGTCTTTGATTGCCGAGCTTGACTGCTGTTTGAGTCTTGCTGAGGTTGCCGTTAAAAATGATTACGTCAGGCCCGAGGTGGATTATGGCGACGTGATTTCGATAAAAGACGGAAGACATCCCGTTGTTGAAAAATTCACACGCGGCGGGCTTTTTGTTCCAAATGACACGCTGCTTGACTGTGAAAAAAACGCTTTTATGACTATAACCGGGCCGAATATGTCGGGAAAATCGACATACATGAGACAGGTCGCGATTATAACATTGATGGCTCAGATCGGTTCATTTGTTCCTGCATCTTCAGCAAGAATAGGAATTACAGACCGCATATTCACTCGCGTCGGGGCTTCGGATGATCTTGCATCAGGCACCTCGACATTTATGCTTGAAATGAACGAAGTTGCGTTCATACTTAAAAACGCTTCGCGCAGAAGTCTCATAATTTATGATGAAATCGGACGCGGCACATCGACTTTTGACGGTATGGCAATCGCGCGATCCGTAGCCGAATATACAAGAAAAAAACTTGGTTGCAGAACTATGTTTGCGACGCATTATCATGAACTCATATCGCTTTCTGACGAACTTGACGGTGTTGTAAATTATAATATCGCCGCAAAGAAAAAAGGTGATGACGTTATTTTTCTGCGAAAAATAGTCCCCGGCGGGACTGATGACAGCTTCGGCATAGAAGTGGCGAAGCTTGCCGGGATACCAGCTGAAATCGTCAGGCGCGCGCGTGAAATACTGCGTCAGCTTGAATCTGGGACTTATGAAATTAAGCACAAACTAACGCAGGAGCAAGCGGCAAACAACATGACGATTGATGACATGAAAGCGGCGGCAATTAGAGACAGACTGCTCAAAACGAATATAAACACTTTGACGCCAGTTGAGGCTCTCAATCTTCTTTCAGAACTTTGCGAAGATGCCAGATGAAATGGAAGAACTGAAGATTCTTGCCGCGCATATTTCAGATCTGTTTAAGAGAAGTAATGAGCGTAACATTCCCGTGGCTTCAGATTTTTTGACCGAAGCTGAGCAAAGATTTGCTCGTTCTGTTTTATCAGGTAAGGATTATCTGTTTTTCGGAGGGTTTGATGACGCGGAACGCCGAGTTGCGCTATTTCTTCCTGACTATGTTACGTCTGAAGATATTATTTTCGAACCGGGAATTGCCGATATTTGCTATATAAACATATTACTGAGCAGATTCGATGCAGAGAACGGAGTCTCTGTATCAAACAGGGATGTTCTTGGGTCTCTCATGGGCCTTGGAATAAAGCGCGAGCTCATCGGAGATATTGCCGTATCTGGTACAGCCGCGTCCATTGCTGTTAAGAATAAGATATCTTCATTTATTGTTTCTGAACTCAAAAAAATCGGCAGATACTCAGTTGAGGTATATTCATCAAACAGGGCGTCTGTCACCGTTGTGCGCTCATACCGCAAAAAGGCGCTGACTGTCGCGTCGCCTCGGCTTGATGGTATTATTTCCGGTGTGTTTGATATTTCTCGCGAAAAGGCGGCAGACAACATTCGCCTTGGTCTCGTATGTTTAAACGGCAGTCCTGTTCAGAAAAGCGATCAGTCGGTGAAGTCGGGTGACACCGTCTCGCTTCGGGGACGTGGTAAAGCGCGTATAACCGTAACAAACAGTTTCAGCCGAAAAGGAAGAATTATAATTTGCGCGGAGATTTATCTCTGAACAAATAGAAAAAACCTCGCGTAAGCGAGGCTTTTTCTGGTTGGTGGGAGCGGGTGGATTCGAACCACCGAAGTCACTGACAGCAGATTTACAGTCTGTCCCCTTTGGCCACTCGGGAACGCTCCCATAAATGGAGCTGGTGATCGGAGTCGAACCAACAACCTGCTGATTACAAATCAGCTGCTCTGCCATTGAGCCACACCAGCATTTACCGCAACGATGCAGATTATACCATATTAATTCTTTGTTGTCAATAGCTTTTTCAAAAAAAATTTACTCTTGAAAAATCTTTTATAAATAAATCAGGTTGACATTTTGACCTTCTGTGATATAATATTGTATATATAATAATGGGTGATTACGGCGTTTTCGCCGGCGTACTAATCTATGGATAATATTAGAATTCTTGTCCTAAACGGACCAAATATCAACCTGACCGGCCTGCGTGAGCCGAAGCATTACGGCTTTATCACTCTTGAAGAAATCAACGATTCTTTATCTGACGCGGCGTCGTCGCTTGGAATATCTCTTGATTTTTTTCAGTCTAACCATGAAGGCGACATAATCGACAAAATACATTCTGCACCCGGCGTTTATTCCGGTATTATTATTAACGCTGGTGCTTTAACGCATTATTCTTATTCGATAAGGGATGCGATTTCTGCGATTGCACCGTTGCCGGTCACAGAGGTTCACATATCAAATGTGCATGCAAGAGAGGATTTCCGCTCGATATCCGTTATAGCTCCTGTCTGTCACGGTTCTGTTTCCGGTTTCGGTTCTTTCGGATATCAGCTTGCGCTTGCTGCGCTTGCAGACATTCTTAAATCTGATCAGGATAAATAATGGGCAGATTTATTGTTATTGAAGGAACGGATGGGTCAGGAAAAGAGACACAAGCAAGAATGCTATGCGACTCTATTCTCGCAGCCGGGAAAAATGTCAGATACATTTCATTTCCATGTTATGAGAGTGATAGCTCTTATGCGGTCAGAATGTATCTTTCCGGTAGTTTCGGTAGCAGCCCGTCAGACACAAACGCATATGCTGCTTCGATGTTTTTCGCTGTTGACAGGTATATTTCTTTCGTAAAAGACTGGGGTTTAGATTACCGCAATCCCGATACAGTAGTTGTTGCAAACAGATATACCACGGCTAATGCAGTGCACCAACTGGCAAAGCTTCCACGGGATGAATGGGATAGTTTTCTAGGCTGGCTCACTGATTTCGAGTTTGTGAAGCTCGGACTGCCTTCCCCTGACACCGTTCTATATCTGAACGTGCCGCCAGACGTTTCCGGGAAACTTATTGAATCACGGTCAAACGACACGGGACGAAAAAAAGATATCCATGAAAAAGACAAAGTTTTTCTGTACAAAAGCCATGAAGCTGCTCTACATGCCTCACAAAGACTTGGGTGGGAGACAGTGGAATGCACAAAAGACGGAGACATGCTTTCAAAAATGGCGATTCATAACGAGATTATGAGAAAGATCGGGGACATTCTTAAATGAAAAAAGTTATCCTTGTTCTCGCTGACGGCTTTGAGCAATCTGAGGCGCTTGTTCCGCATGATATGCTCAAAAGAGCAGGAGCAGATATTCTTACAGTTTCCGTAAACGATAAAAGAGAAGCTCTTTCTACACATGGTATAAAGGTCTTGACAGATCTTGTGCTATCCGAACTCCCCCCGGCTAAAGACATAGATTTAATCATTCTTCCGGGTGGAATGCCAGGGGCTTCAAACATCGAAAAATCAGCGGTTATATGTGATCTTGTTACTGAAGTTAATCGTCATGGTGGAAGAATAGCCGCGATCTGTGCCGCCCCATATATTATCGGTCACCTTGGAATTCTTTCAGGTCGACGCGCAACCTGTTATCCCGGATTTGAAAATGAGCTCATTGGCGCCTCGGTTGCCGATACTTCGGGCGGTGGTCTTGTTATAACAGACGGAAGTATTACCACTGCCAGCGGTATGGGCGTTGCGCTAAAATTCGGCGCTGAGCTAGTTGCACTTCTTTACGGTAACGATGTTTCTGCAAAAATTCTCAAAGGAATAATGTCCTGATGAAAAAAAATCCCGCGATGACGACACCGCTTTTCGTGCTTGTAATATACCTGCTTATCATGGCGGAGCGTCTCGTGAGAAACAGGATTATTGGTACCGGCGGGAACAGATTTCTGACTGTAATAATTCTTCAGATTCTTATTTTTATTATCCCTTCTGTCATTTTCTTCCGCATTAAAGGTATTGGTTATTCGAAAAAAATGAATATCAGGCTTTTTTCGCCTGACAAAATCGGTTGCGTTTTTATTTCTGTCATTGTTCTTGCGGCCGGGACTGCGCTTATTAAACTTGCACAGATTCATATTTTCCACATTGAACTGACTGATTATTCGATTTTCTCATCGTACTTTTCTGTGTTGGAAAATGAGCCGATCCTTGCTGTTGCAATGGCGCTTGTCGTGACTCCTGCGCTTTGCGAAGAGCTCGTTTTCAGGACGGTTGTGCTTACGGAATATAACAGTGCAGGTATCGGAGCTCCCGCAGCGTCAATCATTTCTGTTTCGCTTTTCTCAATGATGACGATGGACATAAATATGTTTCCAATATATCTGATGTCAGGAATAGTATACTGTATGATCACTTATGCTGCCGGATCGTCACTACCTGCATTTATAGCACATCTTGCGTTCAATTCATATCTGGCTTTCGCTGAGAAATATGTATTCAACGCTCTGACAAACCCAGCAAACACTGTGATTTCATTTTTCACGTTTGGACTGATTTTTCTTGTCTTTCTTGTCCTTCTTTTTGCGGACCTTGAAAGGATACTCAAACGTTCAGCATTTAACGGGACGCCGTCTCCTTCATATATGCTTGTTAAAGCCGAAGATGAAACGCCTGATATAGCCGCGACTGAAGCCGGAGAAAATGTCCGACACGCCGGAATGTCAAGAAATATGAAGGAAATAATTGAAGTTGTCATATCACCCACGCTTCTTCTATGCGTTCTGTTTTTTGTAATAATGATTTTCGGATTCGCCAAATAAGAAAGGTTTGTAAATATGTCAAACGGCAGCAATCAGCGGCTTCGCCCGGCAGTAACCAGCAGACAGTCTTCTCGCCCGGCGACACGGTCTGGCACCTCGAAAAAAAATATTCAGAACCGTTCAGGTTCTTATGGCTCAAAAACTCGTGTAACAAAAAGAAATACATCTTCAAAAAATAACCGCTCCGGCGGTACGCTTGTATCAAGCCTTGTCAAAGCGCTTGTTTACATTGTTTTTATTCTGATTATTTCAGGTCTTCTTTCGGTATTCGCGATTACACGTGCAAATGATATTTTCGCATTTGTTAAAGACGGCGCTGATATGACCGTCACCATAACAGACAGCACGTCAGTTGAAGAGCTCGGTAAGATCCTGAAGGATAACGGTATAATCAAGTATCCTTCGATGTTTGAGCTTTATACAAAAATAAAGAAAAAACGCACTTCATACGTTGGCGGGGAATATACCGTGAACGCATCTATGAGTTATGACAGACTCATCGCAACCTTTGCCCGGACACTTTCAAAAACAAGAACTACCGTTGTCGCAGTTATTCCGGAAGGATATACAGTCAAGCAGATAGTGAACACTCTGGTGAACAAATACAAATTGAGTTCGGAAGAGGAGCTTTACGACGCAATTCAGAATTATCCTTTCGATTACTGGTTCGTTAAGGAACTTGACGCGCTTCCTGCGGCAAGCAAATATAAAAAGGATCGCACGTACAGGCTTGAAGGGTATCTCTATCCGGACACGTATTATTATTACAACGATGCATCAGCTGTGTCTATAATCAATAAAATGCTGAACAACTTTGAAAACAAGCTTAAAACAACTTTCGGCAAGGATTATCGCTCGGTAATAGAAGAAATATGCAAAAAGAAAAATATGACTTTTGACGAGATGATAATTATCGCGTCAATGATCCAGATGGAAGGGAAGTATGATTACGACTTCGGCGGAATTTCATCGGTTTTCCACAACCGACTTTCAAATCCGTCTGTAACATACGGTCTTCTCGGCTCAGATGCAACTGTTATGTATATTTTTGAGAAAAGAACGTCAACCCTGACGGCAGAGCAACTTGCGACAGACAATCCCTATAACACAAGACTTTACAAAGGGCTGCCTCCAGGGCCAATATCGAATCCCACATATCTCGCAGTTAACTATGCGTTCTATCCAGATGACACGAACTATTATTACTTTGTCTCGCAGAGCAACGGCACAACGCTGTTTGCATCAAACTGGATCGAGCATCAGAAAAATGTAGCGCTTGTTGAAAGCGGTGTAATCGTTGATCCCAACGCAACTGACGACGAACCGGAAGAGTAATTATTAATGAATTGTAAATTATTCTGCGATGCTTGATTTCGATAGTTTGTTATGATATAATATTTTAGTTATCGACGGATGGTCCTCTGCAAGCTCTGCATGAACATTCGATACCTATTAAAGGAGGAAAGCCTAATGGATTTTGTAAAGGCTTTTACAGAAGAGCAGCTTAAAAAGGACGTACCGCAGTTTGATATCGGCAATGACGTTAAGGTTTACTGCCGCATAGTCGAGGGAGAGCGTACGAGAACACAGATTTACGAGGGTACCGTTATCGCAAAAAGCAGCGGCGGCATCTCGGAAACCTTTACTGTCAGACGTATTTCATATGGTGTCGGCGTCGAGAAGACATTCCCGCTTCATTCGCCTAACGTTGAAAAGGTCGTTGTCACGCGTGTCGGTAAGGTGAGAAGAGCAAAACTCTATTATCTCAGAGAAAGATCCGGCAAGAGTGCCAAAGTCAAGGAAAAGATCTGATCCTTTCACGGACAGCGGCATGCCGCTGTCCTTTCTCTTACTATCGATTATATGAAAAGGAATTCGCTCAGTATGGATAACTGCCGTACAATAATGGTGACGTCGTGCAAGGGCGGCGTCGGCAAGTCCACAATTGCTGCAAATCTTGGCATAAAGCTTGCTTTAAGCGGGAAAAAAGTCGTAATCATAGACTGTGATTTTGGCGTAAGATCGCTTGATCTGATTATGGGACTTGAAGACGAGATAATATTCGATATTGTCGATATAGTCAAAAGAAACATTTCCCCAGAAAAAGCTCTGGTACGTGATGAGCGAGCAGCAGATCTTTATTTTTGCGCTGCTCCTTACAGCTACAGCGGAGAACTTGACGAGGAAAGTTTTGCCGAGGGAGTTAATAAAATCAGAGATTATATTTTGCCTGATTATATCATTGTAGATACCCCGGGAGACACCGGCGCCCCCTTCAGGCTTGCGGCGGCGGTTTCCGACATGGCTCTGGTGGTTTCAACGTATCAGCCTATTTCAATAAGAGCCGCAGAAAGTACAGGCATACTCCTTGAAAAACTTGCCGTAAAAGACAGGCGGCTAATTATCAACTGTTTTGATCCTTTCTCCGGAGAACTTAGCGAACTCCCGGGAATAACTGAAATAATTGATAAAACAGCGATTAGACTAATTGGAATAATTCCATTCGATACGAGACTTCGTGAATATCAGTCCAGAGGTGAAGATGTATTTCACATAAAGGATTGTGACGCTGCTGTTGCATTTATCAACATAGAGAAGCGTCTTGACGGTCTTAACGTACCGTTGTTTACAGGTTTCAGAAATCATAAAAGGGCAGATCTTCTTAGATCTCTCAAATGAAATATGATACTTAACGGAGTTTATGATTACGGACGCGGATGGGTTGCCGTTGATATTACGATCAGCGAATCACCTGATGAAATTGACTGGTTCGGTTTTTATGTGGACGGTGAGGATCCAGATGTTTGCATCGGCGCTTCACCATATATGGAGCAGTTTTTGAATCCGGCTGGTACCTGCAAACTGTGTGAAACGTGGGATGAGCCGGATGACTACGATGAAAAAGAACTAAGGATTGTCTTTTTTGTCGAACCCGGGAAATGCAGGCAGCTTATTACCCCTTACGGAAACATCGATTTGTCTGAGACAGTTTCTTTTCCGGATAATATAAAGTGTTTAATTGAATTTGAATTTCCGAAATAATAAGAAACGCCGCTTTTTGCGGCGTTTCTTAGTCTAAGGTTTTACTTCATCAGTCCAGAGATCTGAAGGAAGTTCTAATCTAAGCAGTTCTCTTGCTTTTTCCTGACCTTCTACAGCTTCTTCGAGCGAGTGACGATACATAACATCGCCGTCATGTACCATATCGTAGAGATACTGCTCGGCTTTCTGGAAACAGTTCATGGCGCTTCTGGCGTCCTTATCTGTACCGGTTCCGTCAAGAAAAGCTTTGCCAAGACGAAGAAACAGAGGTCCTGCTGCGTCGGGAGCCGTCTCGTCGGTTATTATATCAAGGCAGTGCATATATATCCTGAACGCGATGCCTTCGTTTTTTTCGACGTGATAACCGTTAAGATACATATCGCCGATTTTATATAATGATATTATCCTTCCTTCAAATGCCCCGGGTGCAAAGCATAAAAACGCCTTCTCATAATCCGGCTGTCCGCACCGTCCGAAATAATGACAGTATCCGAGATTTTCACGTGCCTGATCGCTTCCGCCGGCGGCTGCTTCTTCATAGTATTTTACAGCTTTTTCAAAATCCTGTCCGAAACCGCGTGTTCCTTCGTAGTATAATGCTCCGAGGTCGTTCATTGCATCAGCATTCCCGCATTCGGTTTCGATACTGAGGAGTTCTTCAATCAGCCCTCTGATTTCGCTTGTGAATTTTTTAGGTTTGTCCGATTCTGTCAGTTCAACAGAAAGATCGTACGCTGAAAACGAGTCTGGCTCACATACAGATATTCCAGAAAGAGAATCATATGTTTCGGGATATTCGTTCTTGTCAATTGATTTTTTTGCGTCACCAACAAGCTTCAGAACTCTATCAAAATCTTTCTTTTTCATCTTTATTAGATAGCGTTTCCGTATTTGTCGAAAAGCGGAAGTTTTTCAAGATAGATCAGATCGTCTCTCTTTGTTGCTTCACCCTCGGCAAGAATTGCCATTCTGCCGCATATAATTCCGCCTGCAGCTTCGACGAGTTTTTCAACTGCTCTAAGAGATTCGCCGGTTGATACAACATCGTCGACTATCAGAATTCTTTTTCCTTTCATCCGTTCAGCGTCGGCGCCGTCAAGATAAAGATTCTGCTCATCTGCTGTAGTGATAGAACGCACATCGACTTTGAATACGTTACGCATATAAAGCTTAGGCTTTTTCCGTGCGACAAAATAGTAGTCATCGGGATGCTGTCTTGCGATTTCATGCGCTAGCGGGATGCCCTTGGCTTCCGCTGTAATTATGTAATCGTATTCAGGAGCCAGCTTGAGAAGTTTTGCCGCGCAGGCAACCGTCAGTTCGGCGTCGCCGAATATCACGAACGCTGCTATGTTCAGCGCATCATTCAGCTTGCAGAGAGGAAGACTTCTTTCAAGCCCTGCGATGTTCATTTTATATTCCATATCAGACCTCGGTTTTCTGGATAATTACATTATCTATTATATTCTACTTAAGAAAAAAGTCAAGTCCCGAAACTAAAGATTTTACATTCGAGTTAAAAAAATGACTGGTAAATGGTATAATATATACGATTTTGGCACTGGAGAAAAGCGATGATGAGTTTTAAATCGATAATTAAAAAGTTTCTGTCCGGTTTTCTTACGTCGGTTTGTACCTTTGCTTTTGTTTCATGCGGAATTATTACAATCACTCCCGCAAACTCTCACAGAACCGAATCAATAACGTCAGAACAAATTCAGACTGCAGCGGACACTAAACAATCCGATAGATTTACTGTTTCCTTTGACGATAACGAGAAGTTTGAGAGTGAAATAAAAAAACGCGCTGCCGAAATAATTGACGGATCGATAAGAAAGGCTGTTGTTATTCTCAATTCTATGTCTGCCTTTCCTTATTACCGCCTTTGTAAATCCGCCGAAACGATCAGCAAAGTTCCTGAGAGAGAAAAACTGAAATATGATCTATCAAAAAAGTTTTATGATGAAATACTAACCGCTGCGCTTGATTTTAGTGACTGGACAGTAAAAGAGAACGATTATCCTGAAATAAAGGATTTCTTCAATGTTTACGTCTCGGCGCTTGACGCGCTAAGATCAGACAGACCCGAGATCTTCCTATACTGTGACGTAAGCAGTCAGTGGGAAAACGGCGGGTTTATATATTATCTGGTTTATTATCTTCCTAACGAGTGGCTTAACAATCCATGTGAGAACAGAAAAGCGGTTAAAGATGCTGTAGCGCTTTATTATGCTGTAGTAGACAGGATAATCGAAAAAGCACCTCCCGAGGCGGACGATTTTTACAGGTGCTGTTATTTTGCTTATGTTATTTCGTCTGTATGCACATATGAAAACGAACAGATGACCGTTCTTGATCCTTATCAGGCATATAACGTGCTGATAAAAGGCTCAGCGGTATGTCACGGATATGCCGATGCTCTCGTTGAACTGTGCACAAAAGAGGGGATTTACTGCGAATGTGTCACCGGAGAAGCACCGTCAGGCGGGCGACACGCCTGGAACAAAGTGATGACAGACGAAGGCCCACTGTATATCGACGTGACCTGGTTTGACAATGATTTGATTACAGACGATTATCGACAGGGTAAGACTTCGTATTTGTTTATGACCGAGCAGGAAATGCTTAACGAAGGATATATGCCGGACTGAAAAATGGAAGAGTTTTTGGGATGTCTTGTCGAGGGTATTGTCGAAATCATTTTTGAAACACTCGCAGAGTTTATTGCAGGTATGATTTTCAGTGGAATTGTCATATTTTTCCCAAAGGCAAAACGCGAAAGCAAAGCACTTAGATCGATCAGCATAATAATAGCAATACTGTTGATGTTTATGCCGATTGTCGGAATTTTTCTGATTGTTCAGGAAAAAGGTGCGGCAAGGATTGCTGGGATAATTATGGCAGCCGTTCCGTGTTTATTGTTCGTAATCGGTTTTGTTGTTAGCGCAGTTAAAGAAATGAGGGAAAACAAAAATGGAGAAGAATCCTTTGATGAAGGAGATCAATCCTGACGAATCTGTAATATGGAGCGGAAGGCCGGACAAAAAGGCGTTTGTTCTCAAAAGTGTTTTCAATATTCTTCTTCCGATTTCTGCTCTTTGGCTTTTATTTGATATTCCATTATTGTTTGATTCACTAACGGAACAGGCAGAATTATCTTTTTTCCTCGTACCATTTTTTCTGTTTCATCTGTTTCCAGTATGGATATATATCGGAAATATATTTTTTTCATTTAAAAGATATTCCAACACATATTATCTTCTGACTGATAAATCGGTTTATCTGTCAGGTGGTATCTTTTCTTGTAATGTAAAATCAAAACCGCTGAACAGATTTGATGAGATAAGTGTTCATCGTGGAATAACAGACAAAATATTCAAAGTCGGATCTGTTTGTATCGGATTTGATAATAACATGCAAAGTAGTTTTAGTTTTCTTTATCAGAACAGTTTCTGCTTTGTCTGTCTGCCCGATTGCGACGAAATATGCAGGAGAATAAGAAATCAGCAGGCGTATATCGCCTCATGGCAGGGAAATAATATATAAAATGATTCAGGATCTTCATTCGCATACGTATTATTCAATGGACGCCGACGGTTCCCCGGAAGATGTCGTTAACGCCGCGCTCATCGGCGGTATTGAAATGATCGGTATAACAGACCATAATTACTGGGTCGGGTACGGCAGATACGATTTTCTGACCATGCCGGGAGCTAAAAAGTTTTCCGGAACCTACGGCCGCAATCTGCGGAAATATTTTGATCACATCACCCTTGTCCGGGATAAATATGCCGGGAAAATAGACGTTAAACGCGGACTTGAGATCTGTACTCACAGAGAAGGCAACTGGCCTCTTTGTCTTCCGGAAGGAGAAGATATCTCATTTTTTGATTTTTGCATACTTGAAGCCATTGACGCGAAAAGCTCTGTCACAAATGGCGATGTTTTTTCTTATGCAAAACGCTGCGGTACTCCGTACGTCGGAATAGCTCATACTGATTTGTTCGAGTACATTATAAAAAAAGGATACGATCCGCTCGCATATTTCAGCAAAATGGCTGAAAACAATATTTTCTGGGAAATGAACATCAATTTCGACCCGACTCACGGATATCACGTGCACGAATACGTTACTGACTTCTTTAACGATGAATTAAAACAGGATATAGTCAGAAAGTCCGGAGTGCGGATATCGATAGGATTCGACGGACACAGATTTAAAGACTATCTGCCAGAAAGAGTCCGCGATTTCAACTCTAAACTGTCCGGACTCGGAATACTTAAACCGTTTGAATAAAATACCGCGCCGTCCTGAGATAAGGACGGCGCGTTTTAATGATATTATAATGATGCTTATGAATTCGATTCAGCAGGAACGTTCTCGACCGGAGTCTCGGCTTTTCTCAAAGCTCTCGCTTCGCACGTTTTGCAGAGACGCGTTTTACCGTTTTCAATCGCGCTTGCTGATGTCCCAGTTAAGAGTTCAACAGTGTTGTTCAGATGAGAGCAATCGTTGTAAGCATGGTAAACAGTTCCGCTTGCTGTCCAGTAAACCGTGTCGATATGAGCGTTTTCAAGCATTTCTTCCTGAGAAATAGGGTTCCAGTCGACGCTTGTCAGACCGGCGAGAACAAGCGCAACGGCAGCCGCGATCGCTGCGATTGTCTTTGACTGCTTTGAGGCTTTTTTATCGGTCAGAACGAAAATGATAAACGGCAAGAAAGCAATAACCGAAACAATGACACCGAGATTGTTATGAATCCAGAAACGCGTTTTATTTTTGGCAGAGGCAGGATCGAGGTGGTTGCCTTTCTTCCATAGCTGAGAGCCGATAATAACGCAGATCAGGTCAAGAACAAGGCATGCGATCCATGAGATCATCCAGCCGGGATTTTCAACCGTGAATGAAAAATCGACTTTGTGAGTGAAGATTAGAATTGCAAAAACTTCAAACGCGATTGCTAGAATCCAAAGGATAACCGCGCCTATGCGATAGGGCATAGCGTTTTTCTTTGTCACTTCAAGCAGTTCTTCTTTGCCTGCGCTCTGCTGTCCAACCTGGGTGTAAGTGTGCTCGATTTTCTTCTTTTCAGCGGACTTTTTCTGCTGAACAGCTTCGAGCGCTTTCTTTGCGGCCTCCTCGGCTGCAGTGTTCTTTTTCTGAGTTGCCATAGCAATCCTCCGCAACAATTATTTGTTAATAAAATTATAGCATGTTAAGTGCGTGTTGTCAATAGTAAAAATATCTTACGGGCATTTGACTTGTTGTTTTGTTTATGATATAATAACTTAACATTAACCACATTTTTTATTGGCGATTATTATGAACATGATTGAGCAGATTTTTAAAAACTTTCGTATATTATCACCTGTTGCATGGTCTGCGGTAATTCTTCGCGTTTTCGATTTTATTTATTTCAGAAGGGAATATTCAAAAGTAAAAAACGCTGTCAGACTTATTATCAGCTCATTGATCTACGTTTTCTTTCATTTCATATTTTGCGCCGTCTATTCGATTGTTCATATAAAAGTACCGTATTACTTTATGAATCATTTATACAGCGGTTGTATCTATTTGATAGCTGAGTCCGTCATATGTTTGATTTCAACGTTTCTGTGCGGCATAATCGACAGGAAGCTTATAAAATGCGATGATAAACAATCCGATAATTTCAAGCAGGTAAAGATAAACTCATATATCAATGCGTTGACAAACGTAATATACGTAATAATGTTTTTGGGCTCTGTTGCGCTCTATCAACTGGTATTATCGAGTTTTGAGAATACGAAAGAATTAGCACATTACTTTTTAGGGTCAGTGATCGTTCCGTCGATTGCGCTGCTTTTGATAGTGGTATCGATAAAAAGATTTATCACTGCTGATTTGTTTGAAGAAAAAAAGTCGCATCCCGTCTGGTATATTTTATTCAGTATCGGAGTTGCGTTGGTTGTATTTGTAATCGCGTTTTTCCTTATAAAAATATCATAATTTTTCGGGATTATTCATGCGTTGATTTGGAAGTGAATGACAATAAATGATTCTATGATAAAAACAGCCTCTCCGTCGCGGAGAGGCTGTTTTATCATTTCAGTGTATTATGCACTTTTCGGTGTCTTTATCGAAAATATGGACAAGGTCAACGTCAAGACCGAGTTTGATATCGTCGCCTGTGCGGGCTTTGCATTTTGGCGAGACACGGGCAACGAGATTCTGCCTTCCGTCATTGTCGTTGCCTTCCGTCGAAACATAGAGATAAATCTCGGCGCCCATAAGCTCCGTTACGTCTACATGAACGTCGATAAGCGAATCGCTGAGTTTTGCGAGGCTGTCAGCGTCTTCTTTAAGGCATTCAGGTCTTACTCCAACGACAACTTCTTTGCCGATATAATCCTGAAGTTCAGGAGCTTTGGCTTTCTTTTCCGGAAGAGCGATCTTTGTGCGGCCGAAATCGATATAGACTTTGCCATCCTCTCCGGTTAGCTTGCAGTCTATAAAGTTCATCTGAGGAGTTCCGATAAATCCGGCGACAAACATATTCGTCGGATAATCATACAGATTCTGCGGGGTGTCAACCTGCTGAATGAGACCATCCTTCATAACAACTATACGTGACGCCATTGTCATGGCCTCAACCTGGTCATGCGTGACGTAAACGAATGTTGTTCCAAGTCTCTGGTGAATCCTTGTAAGCTCGGTTCTCATTGCGGCACGGAGCTTTGCATCGAGGTTAGAAAGAGGCTCGTCAAGAAGGAAGACCTTCGGTTCGCGGACAATCGCTCGCCCGAGCGCCACACGCTGTTTCTGACCGCCCGAAAGAGCTTTCGGACGTCTGTCAAGAAGATGCTGAATATCGAGAATGCGTGCGGCTTCCTCGACTTTGCGTTTTATTGTCTCCTTGGGAACCTTGCGCAGCTTAAGCCCGAACGCCATGTTATCAAAAACAGTCATATGCGGGTACAGAGCATAGTTCTGGAACACCATTGCAATGTCTCTGTCTTTAGGTGCAACGTCGTTTATAAGACGGTCGCCGATGAAGAGCTCGCCTTCGGTTATTTCCTCAAGACCGGCAATCATACGAAGAGTCGTTGATTTGCCGCATCCCGATGGACCGACGAAAATGATGAATTCCTTATCCTTGACTTCAAGGCAGAAGTCTGATACGGCAGTCACGCCGCCGGGATATTTCTTGTAGATGTGTTTAAATGTTAAACCAGCCATGTTTCCTCCGCCGGCGTCGTTTGCACGCCGGATTAATTACATAATATTATAGCACTTTGGCATCAATAAATAAAGTGATTCACAAAACGAAATTACTCACGTTGCTTTGTACATAATGCACAAACAACGTCTACTGTATCATAGTCAGAGATATTCTCTTTCGCTTTTGATCAACGTCAAGCACCGTTACACTAACTCTATCTCCCACTGAAAGCACCTCAGAAGGATGCGCGATACGCTTTTTCGACATTTTTGATATATGAACGAGTCCATCCTGATGAACGCCTATATCGACAAACGCCCCGAAATCAGTCACGTTTCTGACGGTACCGGTAAATTTCATCCCCGCCTTGAGATCGTTCATATCCATTACATCCTCCCGAAGATCTGGGAGCGGCATCTCGTCCCGAATGTCCCTCCCCGGTTTTTCCAGCTCATTCAGTATGTCGTTAAGCGTAGGAATACCAATATCCAGTTCTTTCGAAAGCTTTTCAAAACCGTATTCGCGCCCTTTGGATGAAATGCCCTTAATTCCGCCGTTCTTGATATCGGATGCTTTGTGTCCGAGTTTCTTTATCAGTTCATATGCGGCTTTGTATGCGGAGGGATGGACTCCGGTATTATCAAGTGGTTCATCAGATTCCGGTATCCTGACGAAGCCGGCACACTGTTCAAATGCTTTTGCTCCTATGCGGGGAACACGGAGCAAATCATTTCTACTTCTGAAAGCCCCGTTTTCCTCACGGAATGAGACGATATTTTTGGCGGTCGCTGAGTTGAGGCCGGAAACATATGATAGAAGAGCACTGGATGCAGTATTCAAGTCGACACCAACCGTATTTACACAGCTTTCGACAACACCGCCCAGTGCTTCGCTGAGACGGGCCGGTTTCATATCATGCTGATATTGTCCGACACCTATTGATTTGGGGTCGATTTTTACGAGTTCAGACAATGCATCCTGAAGTCTTCTCGCAATTGAAACGGCACTTCTTTGCGTGACGTCAAAATCAGGAAATTCCTCAGCGGCAAGTTTTGAAGCGGAATAAACAGACGCGCCCGCTTCGCTGACCATGCAATATTTGATCTTGCGGTCGTTTATCTTCTTGATAAGACCGGAAATAAATATTTCACTTTCTTTTGAAGCGGTTCCGTTGCCGATAGCTATATAATCAACTCCGTATTTTTTTATCAGCGCAGAAACGATCCTCTCGGAACCGGCGGTATCGTTTCTTGGAAGCGTAGGGAAGATCACGGCTGTGTCAAGGACTTTTCCGGTTGGATCCACTACCGCAAGTTTGCAGCCTGTTCTGTATCCTGGATCAAGTCCGAGCACAGTTTTTCCTTTTAGCGGAGGTGTCAGGAGAAGATGTCGCAGGTTTTCTGAAAAAATCTTTATTGCTCCTTCGCATGCTTCATCAAACTGGTCGGAGCGCAGTTCACGTTCAATAGACGGAGCTATAAGTCGTTCATATCCGTCAACTGCGGCATGCATTATATATGGCGCTGCTGGACTTGAGGGATTTTCAATCGTTTCATAAACGATATTATTCAGGATCATATCTGTCGGGACTTCAAGCCCTATTCCAAGAACATCCTCTTTTTCAGCGCGGTTAAGAGCAAGGACGCGAAAACCTGGTATATCTCCGAGCTTTCCATTGAACTCATAATAGTTTGTGTAAGTGCCTTCTGGGTCATTTTCGCCTTCTTTTCTTGAAGCCTTCAGAATTCCAAAGCGCTGTGAAAGGGTGCGGACAGAACGCCTGATTTCCGCATTGTCCGAAATTCCCTCGGCAATTATGTCACACGCGCCGTCGATTGCGTCATCTGCCGTTTCAACTCCCTTTTCAGGATCGATGAATCCGGACGCGATTACAGAAATTTTTGAGTCATATCTGTCACTTTGTTCGAGAATAATATCAGCAAGCGGCTGAAGCCCTTTTTCACGGGCGACATCGGCACGGGTTTTTCTGTGTGGCTTGAAAGGCCTGTATATGTCCTCGATCTCTGCGAGAGTTTCGGCGGCGTCAAGTGATGCAGAAATTTCCTCAGTCATTTTTTCCTGCGAAATGATTGATTCGCGGACCTCTTCGCGCCGTTTGTTGAGATTCCTGAGATAATTCAATCTGTCGTTCAGATCTCGCAGAGTTGTGTCATCAAGTGAACCAGTTACTTCCTTGCGATATCTTGCTATGAAAGGGATTGTATTTCCGTCGTCAATCAACGCAACTGTCGCATTAACTCTATCATATGGTACGTTTAGTTCTTCAGAAAGTCTTGAAATAATGTCCATAATTTCCCTCAGCGTATCTGTATTCCGCTGTTCGAAAGATTCTTAATAATTTTTTCAGTAACGGGTTGAACGTCATCTTCCATCGAAAGAGTACGCTCATCGGATGAGAATGTCAGTCTTACTGTTACAGATCTGCCTCCTGTTGGCGGCTCGAATGTGTCAATTACGCTCACAAATTTGACCGGCGACGGAACAAATGTTCTCCAGGCTTCGGAAGCATCGGAGTATGTTTTGCCGCCTGTGAGCAAGATGGAAAGGTCAATATCGATCGAAGGAAAACGCGATGGATCAGAATACGAAAGATCATTCGATTCGATTTTGGATAGCGTGTCAAGATATAGTTCCGCGTTAACTGATACTCCGTTTTTGTCGAGCTTTGAAACAACCGAAGGATGAAGGGTGCACATGGTACCGATATTTGTTCCGTCGAGCATCACCGAAACTGTGTTTTTGGGGTGCTGCCAGGCATAAAGCGGCAGAACATTTGAAAACGCAGGATTTATATTTTTTACCTCAGTGAAAATCGTACGGATAATATCGATCATGCGAAGGAACATCGCTTTTTCGTCTCTTTCCTTTGAAAACAGCGAAATACCAAGCACACGGCGTTCGTCACATATTCCGTCTGCGTTCAGACCGTTAACAACCCTTCCTGCCTCGAAAATGCCGAATTCAGTTGCGAATCCCTTGTTTTCATTAACGAACGAAAGAAGGGTAGGTATCATTGAACAGCGGAGCGTACCATTTTCAGGTGTCGCAATGTTCAGTATCCTGACATTTTCGGAGACATCGATGCCGATCTTGCCGTATTTTTTTCCATCCTGCCAGATATAAGAATGGACCTCATGAAGACCAAATCTCTGAACAAGTATGTTCTTTATAGCGTATAAATCACTTCTTCCGGTACTCGGTCTTACGGGTTTAAGAAGACTGTCTGTTGTACTGATCTCGAAATTGTCGTAGCCGTAAATTCGCGTGATCTCCTCGATGATATCAGCGGGAATCGTCACATCCTTTGTCGCTCTCCATGAAGGAACTCTCACCTCAAAGCTGTCTGCATCTCGTTTCACACCGAAACCGAGAAGAGTGAGAGTGTGTTCGATCCTGTCAGACGATATGTCGATTCCGGTGTATCGGTCAACATATGCTTTGTTAAATTTTATCACTCTTTCCGGGTAATGTCTTACATAAAAATCGGTCAATTGAGAGGAAATATATGCGTTGGGATCAATATCTTTAAGAAGTTTTACAAATCTTCCTACAGCGATAGTTGTTAGTTCGGGATCAAGAGTTTTTTCATACCGAATGCTCGCGTCAGTCCTCAGACCGAGACGTGATGACGTCTTTCTGACTGAAACGCCGTCAAAATTTGCAGACTCAAGCAGTACTGAGTTTGTGTCTCCGACTATTTCCGAGTCAAGACCGCCCATGACGCCGGCAATGGCGACAGGTTCTTCACCGTTTAGTATCATGAGCGTTTCTGTCGTGATCTCACGGTCGTTTCCGTCAAGTGTTCTGAAATTGAATGGCTCTTTCGGTGTATCTACGCAAATAGATGATATTTTTCTTGCGTCAAATGCGTGCGTTGGCTGACCGAGTTCGAGCATGATATAATTTGTAAGGTCCGCAAGAAGATTGATGCCCCTCATTCCACAGTAATAAAGTCTTATCCTCATTGCAAGAGGGGAAACGCTTTTTGTGATGCCGCTCATTTCGAGGCAGGTATACCTGTAAAGAAGATCAGCCCTGCCAGTTGAAACCGGTGTCGACTTTTTGAATATACTGTCGGTCGGTGCTATCTCGAGTGGCAGAAGCGGTTTACCGGTAAGAGCCGCAAACTCGCGAGCGATACCGTAGTGCCCCCAAAGGTCCGGGCGGTTTGTTAGCGACTTGTTGTCAACCTCGAATACAACATCATCAATTGGGTAAATCGTTTTTAAGTCTGTACCGAGCGGAATATCATCGTCGACTCCCATAAGACCCGAATGCTCATCCGAAAGGCCGAGCTCATCAGCTCCACAGCACATTCCGTAGGACATAAAACCGGCGATTTTTGCTGCTGAAATATCTCCGCCTTTAACATGTGAACCTATCGGCGCAAACGCAACGTGTCTGCCGACTGAAACGTCAGGCGCGCCGCATACCACATCAAGTATTTCATTTCCGGTATTAACACGGAGGAGATGCAGTTTCTTTGATTCGGGATGATTTTGTACCGAAACGATCTCAGCGGCTATTACTCCGCTTATATCCCGCCCCATATAATAAATATCCTCAACTTCCGCCGTGGAAAGCGTAAACCTGTTTATGAGTTTTTCGATATCTTCTCCGGACAGATCAACAAAGTCCCTGATCCAGTTCATTGAAACAAGCATGCTACACCTCCTTATCTTCCGGTGAACTGAGACAGTGCTTTGAGATTACCACTGTTCAGCATTCTTATGTCTTTTATTCCGTATTTCATCATTGCAAGTCTTGTTAATCCGAGACCGAAAGCAAATCCGGTATATCTTTCAGTATCGATACCGCCGTAATTTAGTACATTTGGATGTATCATACCGCACGGGCAAAGTTCGAGCCAGCCTGAATTCTTACAGGAAGGGCATCCTTTTCCTCCGCATATGGCACAACTAATGTCTAGCTCAAATCCAGGTTCGACAAAAGGGAAGAACCCAGGACGTAGACGCACCTTAACATCGCGTTCAAATACTTCCGAAAGCATTGTTTTCATAAAATAAATCAGGTTTGAGACGGATATATTTTCATCAATCATTATTCCTTCAAGCTGGAAGAACGTATTTTCATGGCAAGCATCAGTGGATTCGTTTCTGAAGCATCTGCCAGGGAAAATGGCTCTGACCGGAGCGCCGTATTTTTTCATAATATAGTTTTGCGCAGCAGATGTATGAGTTTTTAGAAGCTGGCCGTTTTCGAGATAATACGTATCCTGCATGTCACGCGCAGGATGGTGCTTTGGTATG
>JAEEGL013059385.1_pt1 | contig 29212 bp, 27 predicted proteins | sample 9134231 | NCBI WGS metagenome assembly JAEEGL01 (sample SAMN16246548, study PRJNA631951) | gut metagenome | biome: gut microbiome; feature: rumen; material: fiber-attached | host: Bos | place: Iran: Karaj | collected 2018-10 | reverse complement strand
TTTGGTTTGCTAAGCATTTAAATGATGCATTTTATTGTAATTCAGAGAGTTCCAGCCAACGCATCTCTTTCTCGTCAAGTTCGTCAGAGATAGCCTGAAAGCGCTCTGAGAGACGTGTTATCTCATCTACGGACAGCGTGCCGGAAGACAATGAGACCTCTGCGGCAGCTTTCTCTGCGGTGAGCGCCTCAATGTCACGCTCCAGTTGCTCGAACTCCGTTTTTTCCTTGTATGTGAGCTTGCGCTTTGTTTCGTTGCGATAGGAAGCTGCGGGACTTTGTCCCTTGAACTCTTGAACCTTTGAACCTTTTGAACTATTCCCCTCAGGCTTGGGCTGAAGTTTTTTCCAGTCGCGATACTGCGTGTAGTTACCGGGAAAATCCTGTACGACGCCGTCGCCATGGAAGATAAGCAGGTGATCGACAATCTTATCCATGAAATAGCGGTCGTGACTGACGACGATGACACAGCCGGGAAATTCCTGAAGGTATTCCTCTAATATCTGTAACGTCTTGATGTCGAGGTCGTTGGTGGGCTCGTCTAGTACGAGGAAGTTGGGATTGCGCATCAGAACGGTGCACAGATAGAGCTTGCGTTTCTCGCCGCCTGAGAGCTTATAGACGTAGTTGTACTGCTGTTCGGGTGTGAAGAGGAAATGTTGCAGCAGTTGGGAGGCGGAATAGTGACGTCCCTGGCCGAGGTCAATATATTCAGCAATGTCACGTACAACGTCGATAACCTTCTGCTGTTCGTCGAACTGCAGACCCTCTTGGGAGAAATATCCGAACTGTACAGTTTCGCCGATGTCGAACTTTCCTTCGTCGGAAGGTATGAGCCCCAGTAGAAGTTTCAGGAATGTCGATTTGCCTGAGCCGTTGCTACCCACAATGCCCATCTTCTCGAAACGTGAGAAATTATAGTAGAAATTACGCAGTATTACCTTGTCACCGAAAGCCTTCGAGACATACTGACACTCAAAAATCTTTGAGCCTATATATACATTTTTTGATTTCAGCGTAACCTGCCGCTCTTCAATCCGCATCTTGGCTATTTTCTCGAGTTCGTAGAAGGCATCTTCGCGATATTTTGCCTTGTGTCCGCGTGCCTGCGGCTGGCGGCGCATCCATTCCAACTCGCGGCGGTAGAGGTTGTTTGCATGCTGAATGTTGGCAGCCATAGTATCGAGACGCTGTTGGCGCTTCTCGAGGTAATAGGAATAAGAGCCGCGATAGCTGTAGATGGTGCGATTGTCGAGTTCGAGAATGACGGAGCATACATTGTCGAGGAAGAAACGGTCGTGGGTTACCATGAGTATGGTCTTGTTGCCACGCGAAAGAAAGCCCTCGAGCCATACTACCATTTCGAGGTCAAGATGGTTGGTGGGCTCGTCTAGAATCAGAAAGTCGGGATTGGATATGAGCACTTGAGCCAGCGCCACACGTTTCTGCTGTCCGCCAGACAATTGGGAGACAGGCTGCTCCATGTCGGTGATGCGAAGTTGGGTGAGTATCTGTTTGGCTTTCAGACGAGTATCATCGTCAGGGTTAATGCCCGAGAAGCAAGCCTCAAGTACTGTGGCACCTTCAGGAAAACGTGGCTCCTGACGAAGAAAACCTGTACGGACACCGCTACGGTAGATGATAGTGCCGGAATCAAGGCTCTCGTCTCCTGTAAGCATAGAAAGAAGTGTTGACTTACCTGTTCCATTCTGGGCTATCAGACCAACGCGCTGACCCTCTGAAATGGAAAAGGAAATGTCTTCGAAAAGAACTCTCTCTCCGAAGCGCTTGGAAATATTCTGGATATCAAGAACCGGAGCTGCCAAGAAGAATACTTTCTATATAGTCGAGCAGTGGCTCGCGTCCCTGCTTCTTTTCTGATGAGGTAACAAAATAAGGAGGCAGTTCCTCCCATGTATCAAGGAGTGACTGAAGATAGGCATCGACATTAGCACGTAACTTGCTGGCAGACAGTTTGTCGGCCTTCGTGAACACGATGGAGAAAGGCACTCCGTTTTCGCCCAGCCAGTTCATGAATTCGGTATCAATCTTCTGCGGCTCATGGCGTACATCAATAAGCAGGAATACATTTACCAGCTGCTCACGATGCAGGATGTATGAGGTTATCATATCGTCGATGCTGCGCTGTACGCTTTTAGAACGCTTGGCAAAACCATAGCCGGGCAGGTCGATGATATACCATTCGCCATTGATGAGAAAATGATTGATAAGTAAGGTCTTTCCTGGCGTGGCACTCGTTTTGGCAAGTCCTTTGTGACCTGTCAGCATATTAATGAGGCTTGACTTCCCGACATTACTCCTGCCGATGAAGGCAAACTCCATCTTATCGTCCTGCGGACATTGTGATAGCTTGGCAGAACTGATGGTGAAGGTGGCTGATTTTATTTCCATAACAACTCTTTTGCATTTTCAATGGCTGCCGCAGAGACATCGGCACCGCTGAGCATTTGTGCAATCTCTCGTTCACGTTCTTCGTCGTTAAGCTGTCGCATAATTGACGTGGTGGTGCCTTCAGCCGTCTCATGCTTTTCAACACGGTAATGATGGGTGCCGCGTGCTGCTATCTGCGGCAAATGGGTTATGCTGATGACCTGACGCTCCTTGTCACCCATTTCACGCATGATGAGTGCCATCTGCTCAGCTATTCGGCCGCTGACACCAGTATCTATCTCGTCGAAGATGATTGTCGGCAACTTTACGGCACCGCCGATGAGGGCCTTAAGAGCCAACATAAGGCGTGCTATCTCACCTCCGGAGGCAACCTGTGTAACAGGACGCATAGGAATACCCTTATTTGCAGAGAAAAGGAACTCTACCTTATCTTTGCCGTCGTGGGAAAGTCTCTTCTCTTGTATATTGACAGAAAAGATTGTGCTTGGCATACCAAGGTCGGCCAAACGTGCGACAATGTCTTTTTCAACAGATGATACTGCTTTCTTGCGTGCAACACTCAAGGCTTCGGCCAGCTTTTCTGCGTTAGTCCTTAACTGTTCCACCTTAGCTTTCTGTGCCTCTATCTCTTCACCACTGTTGTCCAGAGAGTCGATAATTTGCTGCAGCTGTTCTTGCTTCTCAAGAAGTTCGCCGACAGTATTCACGCTATGCTTCTTCTGTAGAGTATATATAAGGTCGAGTCGCTCGTTGATATAAGCCAAACGCTCTGGGTCGAAACTGACATTATCGAGTTCGTCCTCCAATACTGAGGCAATATCCTTCAACTCAATATATGTTGACTCCAGCCTATCTGATACTTCTGAGAGGTGGCTTGACAGCTCTGAGGCAGAGGTGATGCGTTGTGATGCAAGGCGTAGAAGGTCAACGGCGCCGTTATCATCGGTTGAGAGAATGGAGCTTGCTTCGAAAAGGAGGGATTTTATATCTTCGGCATGCGAAGCGGTCTCCTGCTCTTCTTCAAGGGACTCTTGCTCATCGGCATCGAGGTCGGCCTTGGTGAGCTCTTCGAGTTGAAAACGCATCAATTCTTCGTCCTGGTGAGCCTGAGAATCTGCAGCAATCATATCGCGAAGCTGCTGTTCTGCGTCAAGGTAGGCATTATAGGCAGCGCTATACGGAGCGATGTCGTTGCCGGCAATGATATCGAGAACGCTGAGCTGGAAGTCTTCTTTCTGCAAGAGAAGATTCTGGTGCTGGGAATGAACATCGAGCAGGCGCTCGCCAAATTCGCGCATCTCCTGCAAGGTGGACAGCTCATCATCGATGAAACTGCGGCTCTTTCCGGCAGACGTGAGTTCACGGCGCATGATATGTTCTGTGCCGTCAATAGAAAAAGTAGCCTCGATGATACACTTGAGTTGTTCAGACTTGACAACCTTGGAGTCAGCTCGCTGCCCAAGGAGAAGACCAATAGCTCCCAGGATGATACTTTTTCCTGCTCCCGTCTCACCTGTTATGACAGAGAAACCTGAGTAGAAGTCAATATCAAGTTCATCAATAAGAGCATAGTTTTTTATATATAGGTGCCTTAGCATTTTATTGCTTTATTTTATCCCATGAATTACTTTGGGAGGGATTGATAGAGAACAGCACGTCATAAACCTGTTCTTTCTCTTTGGAAGTACCCTTACCTTTATAGATATTAGCAAGCTCGTCCTTCTTGTAGTCAGTCCATATCTGTGGGAGCATGCTGGTGGAGCGGTCTTTGTGGGCTTTCTGCAGATCCTCTGTGATAGCGGTGCTTATCTCTGTCCTTCCACGCTCAGCATTATTGGCCATCTCGTCAAGACCCTTGCGGTAATAGTCGTACTGCAACAAGCGGAAAGGTTCCATGGCTCCCTCCATATAATCATTGATGATAGCAAAACGGTTCTTGTTGCTGTCATAAGCTTTCCAACCAGGGTAGTCCAGATTCTGGGCATTGTTGGTAAGATTCAGACAGCGGTTAAGCACATCGCTGCCCCCCTTCGGAGAGAAAGAGTCGAGATCCATCCCTATGATGAGGTATGAATAATAAGCAAACAGCGCAAGAAGCTGATTGTCAATAATCTCTTCATTATAGTTGAGATTGTCGAACTGATTATAAACAAACGTGAAGTCGTTATCCTGGAACTGGAATACTGTTGTGGTATAAGAGGAATTATATACAGGACGGTTAGCCTGAATCATGCATGAGCATACCCATATACCTTCCTCGCGCTTGTATTCCTTGACGGTAATGTTGAAAGAACATGATATGCGCTCCTGTTCAAGGAATTTCAAGGGAGTCCATTGTTGGGTATTCATTATTTCCTCAAGTTTCTCCTTTAATTCCTCGAATATAGCATTGTCTGTACCTTGTATCTGCTGATGGTTGATGTTAACCTTTGCAGACAGTTCCTGACCGTTGATGGTCAGGAAACTGAAAAAGGTGCAAATAATAAGGAGTGTTATTCTCATTTCATTTGTTCCCTCAATCTGATGCGGGTCAGGGCCTGCTTTGTATCGAGAGCAAAATCGCCGTTTAGTATCCAGCTATAGTAGCTTGGGTCGCGCTTCAGCACTTCTATAACAGGCTGGTCCTTATATTTTCCGAAGTTGAAGACCTCAACACCGTTCTCGTTGTACTTCATGCGACCAGCGAAATCGACTTTCTTGCTCTTGTTGCAGAAATCGTTTAACTCGTCCATATTGTTATGGAGCACTTTTTCCGGATCTTCATTCGCCCCAGGAGCATACTTGTCAAGTTGTCCCTGTAGCACACGATAAGTTGCTTCGGTATCTTCGTTAGCCAAATGTGCTTGAAAGTCCGTCTCCATATCCCTGCCGCAGTAGAATTTATACGCAGCAGCAAGGTTGCGCTTCTCCATCTGCTTAAAGATGGCACATGCATCAATCAGCCTGCACTTGAAGAAATCAAAATTGACTCCAGCCCTAAGGAATTCTTCTGCAAGTAGCGGAATATCATAATGATTGCTATTATAACCAGCAAAGTCGCAGCCTTTGAATTCGGCAGCAAGAGTAGTCGCCAGTTCCTTAAAGGTTGGTGCATCGGCAACCATCTCGTTGGTAATGTGAGTCAGTTCTGTAACCTCGGCAGGAATAGGACGCCCAGGATTAACGAAATAATTCCTTCGCTGCTCACTACCATCGGGTGAAACCTTGATATAGCTGATCTGAATAATGCTGTCCCTGGAGATATCGAGTCCGGTAGTCTCGAGGTCGAAAATTATAAGAGGCTTTGTGAGATTAAGTTTCATGTCTTCTACAATAAGTCATTCGCTTACTCGCTCAGAAGCATAGGCATTATGAGCATGAGGATATCCTCGTTTTCAGGCTGCTCGCAAGGCTTTATAACACCTGCGCGGCTTGGGTCGCCCAAAGCAATAGTAACATTGTCACCATTAAGGTTGTTCAGAATGTCGAAAATAGCCGGACCCTTAAAGCCGATACTCATCTGTGCTCCATTATACTCGCAAACCAGGTCTTCATGAGCTGCTGTAGAGAAATCGATATCTTCAGAAGTAAGTTCAAGATTGTTTGGAGTCAGGCGCAGCTTTACCAGCTGTGTGCTCTCGCTTGCGAAAGGCTGTACACGACGCAGGGCACTCATAAATCCCTTACGGTCGATTGTTATAATGTTAGGATTGTCTGAAGGTATGACGCTTGCGTAGTTAGGATAGCGGCCTTCAATCAGTCGGCATGAGAGAATGCCGTCGGCAAACCTGATCTCTGCGTTATTGTTGTTGAAACGAATAGATACTTCCTCTTCATCATTGAGGTCCAGAACAGAACGCAGAAGACCTGCAGGCTTCTTAGGAAGTATGAAAGATGCAGGGTTGGCAGTCTTACAAGAGTATATCATGTTGCGCACCATCTTGTGTCCATCGCTGGCAACAATGTTAAGGCTGTCTTCGCGCAAGTCGAAATACAGACCATTCATAACCATGCGTAATTCATCGTTGGCAGTTGCAAACATGGTACGCTGAATGTTTGCAGCAAGTGTTCCGGCAGGAAGGGATATCTCTGTCGCATTACTGTCAATCGGCTGGAGGTATGGATATTCCTCAGCATTCTGACCAGCTACGCGGTAAGAACCGTTCTGGTATACAATCTTAACGCTATTCTCAGGTGAAGATACCTCAAATGTAAGAGGCTGCTCAGGAAGTTCTTTGACTGCTGCCTGGATAATCCTGTTAGGAATACAGAAAGCACCTTCACCCTCATAATCAGATAGTGCAACATAGCACTTCATCATATTGGCATTGTCAGATGCTGTCAGAATTAACTGACCGCCACGTACCTCAAAAAGAAAACTGTCGAGGATAGACAATGAGTTCTTTGAATTGATAACTTTAGAAAGAATGCTCAATTTGTTGCTGAGCGCTGAAGATGATAATGTAAATCTCATAAAAATATTGTGTTAATAGATTCTATATTCTAAATCAGTATTGCTTTGTTCGAAAAAATCAGCGCAAAGATAGTAAAAATATATGATTGTAGCATATCGTCTAAAAAGAGTTTAAGTTTTTTTAACTGTTCTCGTTTTTTTTTACATTATAATATATATAATGCGGAGAAAAAAAAGTACCTTTGCATCCAAGTATAAAAATAGGTAATATTTTAATATATGGAGATACAAGGAAAAATTATCAGTGCCCTGCCAGAGCGCAGCGGTACAAGCCAAAGAACAGGCAATGTGTGGAAAGTTCAGGAGTTTGTAGTAGAAACACATGATCAATATCCAAAGAAGATGGCGTTTGAGGTATTTGGTGAAGATCGTCTTCAGCGTTTTAATATCCAGGTAGGCCAGGAAGTGAATATCGCTTTTGATATTGATGCTCATGAGTATAATGGCAGATGGTTTAATAGCATTCGTGCTTATGATGTGCGCCAAGTAGACAGTCAGGCACCAGGGGCTGCTCCGACAGCAGAACCTGAGAACGTAGCTGCTATAGATGCTCCGATAGCTGACATTACAGAGCCCGCAAGCGACCCTTCTGAAGATCTTCCATTTTAATGCCAAGAAATCATAAAAATATTCGTTACGAAATAATTCGGGAAGCAGACAAACGCTTCCGGAAACATGGTATAAAGGCCGTGACTATGGATGACATAGCTCGTGGCATTGGTATCTCAAAACGCACCCTCTATGAGACATATCCTAATAAGGAAGTGGTACTCATGGGGGTGTTGACGAATATTATGGAGGAGAGAGATGACCTTTTGCAGGAAGTAATGTCCAAGACAGATAATGTGATGGATATTCTCTGTGAAGTGTTGCGCCTTCAGATAGAATTTTCTGCGGCAACCCATTCTGCTTTCTTCAGTGATATGGCAAAATATCCTACGATAGAGAAAATGTTAGCAGAATTTAATATCTCACAGCGTGAAAAAGCATACAACTTCTACATGAAGGGTGTGGCGCAGGGATATTTTCGTAGAGATATTGACTATAAGATATTCAACAGAATCACCACTGGTATAATGAGGATGCTCAGGTCAACAAATGAATTCAATGATTTGTCATTTCAGCAATTGTTTGTTAACTGCCACAGTGTTATTATCAGAGGTGTCTGCACAAAAAAAGGAATAGAACGTTTTGAACGTTTTATGATAGAGAATTTCGAGAATTAACTGTCAAATAAAAAGTAAATAACTACACAACACAAACTTTAAGATTAGAACAATATGTGCGGCATTGTAGGATACATAGGAAAGCAACAGGCTTATCCCATACTGATTAACGGATTAAAGCGCCTTGAATACAGAGGGTATGACTCTGCTGGTTGTGCCATGCTGTCAGACAAGGATGGTAGACTTAATGTATATAAAGCAAAAGGCAAGGTCAGCGACCTTGAGAAATATGCAGATGGAAAGGATATCAGTGGTACTATAGGCATCGCCCATACACGTTGGGCAACACATGGTGTACCAAATGAGGTGAATGCACATCCTCATGTTTCTCAGTCAGGAAATCTGACGTTGGTGCATAATGGAATTATTGAGAATTATGCCACCCTTCGTGAACAATTGATGCAACACGGATTCACTTTCAAGAGTGAGACGGACACAGAAGTACTCGTTCAACTTATCGAGTACATTATGGAAAAGAAAAACATAGACCTATCCAAAGCAGTAAGAGTGGCTTTGAATAAGGTGTATGGTGCATACGCTATTGTTGTAATCGATTCCAGAAATCCCAATATGCTTGTTGCAGCAAGGAAGGCTTCTCCTCTTGCTGTTGGCGTTGTTGAGGATAATTCGGAATTCTTCATTGCATCAGATGCTTCTCCTATAGCGGAATATACCCATCAGATTGTGTATTTAAAGGATGAGGAAGTTGCCGTTATAGAAAGAGGCAAACAGCTGCATGTATATAATCTTAATGGTGAAGAGGCTGAGGCCGAAGTTAAGGAGGTTGATGTTGATTTGTCAATGCTCAGTCATGAAGGCTATCCTCACTTTATGCTCAAGGAGATATTTGACCAGCCGAACGTATTGAAGGATTGTATGAGCGGGCGTGTTATTGAATCGCCCTTTACTCACCATCCTGATGTGTTACTGTCAGCTGTCAGAGGTCATCGTAGAGAATTGCTTCAGGCTAGACGTATCGTTATTGTATCGTGTGGCACCTCATGGCACGCAGGACTTATAGGCAAACAGTTGATAGAGCATTTCTGCCGAATACCGGTTGAGGTGGCATATGCTTCAGAATTCCGCTATTCTGATCCAGTTATAGAGCCCAACGATGTCGTAATAGCCATTTCTCAGTCAGGAGAGACAGCAGATACGCTTGCTGCCATAAAACAGGCAAAGGAAAAGGGCGCATTGATTTATGGTATAGTGAATGGAGTAGGCTCAAGCATTGCTCGTGAGTCTGATACTGGTACATATATTCATGTTGGTCCGGAAATCGGTGTTGCTTCTACGAAAGCCTTTACAGGTCAGGTCGTAGTTTTGACAATGATAGCTTTGGCCCTCGGTATGGCGAAGGGTACTGTAGGAGAGGAAGAATATGAGGAAACTATCAAGGAACTGCAGGCAATACCTGAGAAGATAGAAAAGGTGTTGTTACAGAATGATAAGATACAAAAGATTGCTGTAAAATTCACTTTTGCCCACAATTTCCTTTATCTGGGACGTGGATGGAACTATCCGGTTGCACTCGAAGGGGCATTGAAACTGAAGGAAATAAGCTACATTCATGCAGAAGGTTATCCTGCTGCAGAAATGAAGCATGGACCTATCGCTTTGGTGGATGAAGAGATGCCGGTAGTATTCATTGCGACCCATCATAAGCTTTATAGAAAGATTATCTCCAACATGCAGGAGGTAATATCAAGGAAGGGACATATCATAGCCATAGTTACAGAGGGTGATGAGGAAATAAAGAATATGGTTGACGAAGTAATAGAAGTGCCTCATACACTTGCATGTCTGGCACCATTGCTCAGCGTTATTCCGTTACAGTTGTTATCCTATCATGTGGCAGTCGCAAAAGGGTTGAATGTTGATCAGCCACGTAATCTGGCAAAATCAGTTACAGTAGAATAAGAATATAAGGTAATAAGGTAAAACAGATATATTTCAGAAAAAAGATGAAAAAAGTTCTTGTATTGGGTTCTGGCGCCCTTAAAATAGGTCAGGCTGGTGAGTTCGATTATTCAGGTTCGCAGGCTCTTAAGGCTTTGCGTGAGGAAGGTATTAGCAGTGTACTTATTAACCCTAATATTGCAACAATACAAACGAGTGAGGGTATTGCGGACAAGGTATATTTCCTTCCCGTAAATACACATTTCGTTACGGAGGTAATCAAGAAAGAACGTCCTGACGGTATTTTGTTGGCATTCGGTGGTCAGACAGCACTTAACTGTGGTACAGAACTTTATAAAAAAGGTATATTGCAGGAATATGGCGTACAGGTGTTGGGAACGTCTGTTCAGGCAATTATGAACACAGAAGACAGAGACCTCTTTGTAAAAGAACTTAATAAGGTTAATCTTAAGGTTCCAGTATCTCAGGCTTGTGAAACTTTGGATGAGGCTATCGCTACAGCGCGTCGCATAGGTTATCCTATTATGATTCGTTCTGCATACGCACTTGGTGGACTTGGCTCAGGTGTCTGTCCTGATGAAAAAACATTCAAGGAGATTGCTGAAAGCGCATTCACATTTGCTCCGCAGGTATTGGTGGAAGAAAGTCTTAAAGGCTGGAAGGAAATAGAATTTGAGTGCATCCGTGATGCTAATGACCATTGCTTCACTGTTGCTTCAATGGAAAACTTCGATCCACTGGGAATTCATACTGGTGAGTCAATAGTTGTTGCTCCTACCTGTTCTCTCACAGAAGAGCAGGTTAAGATGTTGCAGGATATTACTATCAAGTGTGTGCGTCATCTTAATATTGTTGGTGAGTGTAACATTCAGTTCGCATTCAATGCAGAAAACAATGACTATAGAATAATTGAGATAAATGCACGTCTGAGCCGTTCATCTGCATTGGCATCAAAGGCTACAGGTTATCCTCTTGCTTTCGTTGCAGCAAAGATTGCTTTGGGTTATACTCTTGACCAGATTGGTGAGATGGGTACCCCGAATTCTGCATACGTGGCACCTTCTCTTGATTATATGATTTGCAAGATTCCTCGTTGGGATCTTACAAAATTCTCAGGTGTAAGCCGTAAGATTGGTTCTTCAATGAAGTCTGTCGGTGAAATTATGTCCATAGGTCGTTCTTTCGAGGAAATGCTTCAGAAAGGTCTGCGTATGATTGGTCAGGGAATGCACGGATTTGTTGGCAATGACCACATAAAGTTCGATGATCTTGATGAAGAATTGTCTAATCCTACGGACCTCCGTATTTTTGCTATTGCACAGGCATTGGAGAAAGGTTACACTATTGAGCGTCTTTATGAGCTTACAAAGATAGACCCATGGTTTATCGAACGCATGAAGAATATTGTTGATTTCAAGCATAAGCTTCAAACATACAATAGTGTTAGTGAGATTCCTGCTGACGTTATGCGTCAGGCAAAGATAATGGGTTTCTCTGATTTCCAGATTGCACGTTTCGTACTCAAGACAGAGGGTACCAATATGGAGAAAGAGAATTTGGAAGTAAGAAAATATCGTAAGCAACTCGGCATCCTGCCTGCAGTAAAGCGTATTGAAACTGTTGCTTCTGAACATCCAGAGCTTACAAATTATCTGTATATGACTTATGCTGTTGAGGGTTATGACGTTAATTATTATAAGAATGAGAAGAGCGTCATTGTGCTTGGCTCTGGTGCTTACCGCATTGGTTCTTCAGTAGAATTTGACTGGTGTTCTGTGAATGCTATTCAGACAGCTCGCAAACTGGGTTATAAGTCTATCATGATTAACTATAACCCTGAGACGGTATCTACCGACTATGATATGTGTGACAGGCTTTACTTCGATGAACTGTCATTCGAAAGAGTGCTGGATGTTATTGATCTTGAGCAGCCACGTGGTGTGATAGTATCAGTAGGTGGACAGATACCTAATAACCTGGCAATGAAACTTCATCGTCAGAGCGTTCCAATCTTGGGTACAAGTCCTGTGTCTATTGACAGAGCCGAGAACAGAGGTAAGTTCTCATCAATGCTTGACCAGTTGGGAATTGACCAGCCGAAGTGGAGTGCTTTGACATCAATGGATGATATTCACAAGTTTATTGACGAAGTAGGCTATCCTGTTCTGGTAAGACCTTCTTACGTGCTCTCTGGAGCTGCGATGAACGTATGCTATGATGACGAAGAACTGAAGAGATTCCTCGCTGCTGCATCTGAGGTAAGTAAGGAGTATCCGGTTGTCGTATCTCAGTTCATGCAGGAGACCAATGAGATTGAATTCGACGGAGTTGCACAGAATGGTGAGGTAGTAGAGTATGGTATTTCTGAGCACGTAGAATATGCAGGCGTTCACTCAGGTGATGCTACTATGGTGTTCCCTGCTCAGGATATAACATTTGCTACAATACGACAGATAAAGAAGATGTCTCGTGCTATTGCAAAGGAATTAAATATCTCTGGTCCTTTCAATATCCAGTATCTTGCTAAGGGTAGGGATGTGAAGGTTATCGAGTGTAACCTGCGTGCATCACGTTCATTCCCATTCGTATCAAAGGTTCTCAAGCGCAACTTTATCGAGACAGCGACAAGAATTATGCTTGATGCACCTTATCAGAAGCCTGACAAGTCAGAATTTGATATTGACAGAATGGGTGTTAAGTCCAGCCAATTCTCATTCGCTCGTCTGCAGAATGCTGACCCAGTGCTTGGTGTTGACATGTCTTCAACAGGTGAGGTAGGATGTCTTGGTGACTCATACGAAGAGGCTCTGCTTAACTCAATGATTGCTACAGGTTACAAGATTCCTTCTAAGGATAAGGGTATCATGCTATCATCTGGCGGTACGAAAGAGAAGGCTTCTTTGCTGGATGCTGCTATGGCATTACAGAAGGCAGGATATACTATCTATGCAACAGAGGGAACAGCAAACTATCTCAATGACAACTACATCAAGGCAATACCTGTGGGATGGCCAGATGAGACTCACAAGAACGCTCCTAATGTAATGGATATGATACATGACCATAAGTTTGACCTCATTGTTAATATTCCGAAGAATCATACAAAGCGTGAGTTGACTAATGGTTACAAGATTCGTCGTGGCGCCATTGACCACAATATTCCACTGATTACTAATGCACGCCTGGCATCTGCATTCATCAATGCATTTACTACGCTTTCAATAGATGATTTGGGAATAAAGTCATGGCAAGATTATAAGTAAATTATGAATAATATATTTCGCGGCTTAGGAATAGCCCTTGTTACACCTTTTACGGATGATGGTAAGATTGATTACGAGAGTTTGTCATCTATCATCGAGTATCAACTGAGCAATGATGCAGACTTCCTCTGCATCCTTGCTACTACTGGCGAGACTCCATGTCTTTCTGCAGAGGAATACTGGGAAGTAAAGGAGTTTATTGTCAAGCAGGTAAATGGCAGGGTGCCACTTCTTATGGGATGTGGTGGTAATAATACTGCTGCCATAGTTAATACCCTGAAGACAGGTAACTTCCATGGCATTGATGGCATACTAAGTATATGTCCTTATTATAATAAACCTTCTCAGGAAGGCTTATATCAGCACTTCAAAGCCATCTCGGAGGCTACAAAGTTGCCTATAGTAATGTATAATGTACCTGGCCGTACAGGTGTAAATATGAAACCTGAGACAACATGTCGTCTTGCAAATGATTGTGATAACATTGTTGCCATCAAGGAAGCAAGTGGTTCTATTGAACAGGTTGACGAAATAATAAAGTACAAGCCGAAGGACTTTGAGGTGTTGTCTGGTGACGATGCAATCACTTTCCATATGATTGCTACAGGAGCAGTGGGCGTAATCTCTGTCATTGGTAATGCTTTGCCAAAGGAGTTTTCCAGAATGATACGTCTGGAATTCCGTGGACAGTTTGAGGCAGCTCAGAAGATACATCATAAATTCACAGATCTCTACAGCCTGCTCTTTGTGGATGGTAATCCTGCTGGAGTAAAGGCGCTTATGTCTGAGATGGGTCTGTTGAAGAATAATCTTCGTCTGCCACTTGTTCCGACACGTCTTACCACACGTCAAAAGATAGCGGAGGTACTGAAAGGACTGAAATTGTAGTTATTAAAAAGCATAATGCTTATAGCTTAAAGAAAATTGGTTAATTTAGAAATCATGGCATTCATCGAACGTGACATCCTACCAAGGTATGCTGCGTTCGATGTTGCACATAATATGGAGCATGTGACACGTGTTATCCGTTCATCAGTTTCTCTTGCACAGAAACTTGGAGCTGATGAGGATATGGCGTATGTTATTGCTGCATATCATGATTTAGGTCTTGAGGGCCCGCGCGCCATACACCATGTTACGTCAGGAAAAATCCTCAAGGCAGACCAACGTCTGAAGAAATGGTTCTCTGATATGCAGATTGAGATAATGAAAGAGGCAGTAGAGGACCATCGCGCATCGGCTTCACGAGCTCCGCGTTCAATATATGGTAAGATAGTGGCAGAAGCAGACAGAGACTTGAATCCTACTTCGGTTATCCAACGTACCATACAGTTTGGTAAGTCACATTATCCTGAGATGACCAAAGAGGAACATTGGAACAGATTCTGCGAGCATATGCGTGAGAAATATTCTGATGCGGGATATATAAAGCTGTGGATTGAGGGCTCACAGAACGAAAAAGATCTCGTCACTCTGCGGAATATCATAAACAACAGGACACTTCTTAGGGAAACATTTGAGAAACTATGGTCATTGACATAAAAACTGGTAAAACAAGCGGAGAACAGAGCGTAAGACAGAATTCTCTCAAGGCTTGGCTTTTGGCCTCACGCCCCAAAACCCTGAGCGGTGCTATGGTGCCGGTAATGCTTGGATCAGCCTATGCATGGAGGACTCTTTTGGATAATGGTCAATGCTCAATGGCCAATTGTCAATTCTCAATCCCTATTATTGCCAACATCCTTTGCTTCCTGTTTGCTATGGTGATGCAGATAGATGCAAATTTTGTGAACGATTATTTTGATTGTGTCAGGGGAAATGACAACGAAACGCGCCTGGGGCCAGAGAGGGCTTGTGCTATGGGATGGGTAACTCTGCCGGCTATGCGTTGGGCAATGGCTATAACAACCACGCTGGCTTGTCTCATAGGTTTGCCGTTGGCGCTCATTGGAGGTTGGAACATGATTCTTATAGGCATAGCATGTGTTGTATTCTGCTTCCTTTATACAACCTGTCTTGCCGGTTTGGGATTAGGTGACTTGCTCGTTCTGTTATTTTTCGGTATTGTGCCTGTATGTTGTACGTCATATCTTATTTGTGGCGAAATACCCTGGCTGATAGGAATTTCTTGCGGAATGGTTGTTGATACCCTCCTTATCATCAATAACTATCGTGATATTGACAATGACAGAGCTTCTGGAAAGCGTACCCTCGTAGTCTTTATTGGTAAGAAATATGCAGAATGGCTGTATATTACGCTTCCTACTTTGGCACTCATTATTATATTAATAATGTATGGATGGAGCGAAAAGAATATATTACTCTGTTTCGGAGTTTATTTCCTCTTCGTTCAGACATGGAATCAGATGCGTGAAATAGGAGCGGGTAGGGCACTCAACAAAACGCTTGGAAAAACTGCAAGAAACATCCTCGCTTATGGCATATTGATAAGTTTACTTATCATTTTTGCATAAAAGTGTTTAAAAATTGCTCATATTTTTAAATATGCGCAATTATATTTGTATAATTCATATAAAATGTGTAACTTTGCGGTCTCAATAGTTAGAATCCTTTTAAAAACAATAACAAAAAAATGAAAAAGTACAACTTTAACGCAGGTCCGTCAATCCTTCCTCGTGAGGTTATTGAACAGACTGCAGCAGCATGTCTTGATTTTGATAATTCTGGTCTTTCTCTGATGGAGATTTCTCATCGTGCAAAGAATTTCCAGCCAATAGTAGATGAGGCAGAGGCTCTCATGAAGGAGCTTCTCGATATCCCAGAGGGTTATAAGGTTCTCTTCCTCGGTGGCGGTGCGTCACTTGAGTTCTGCATGGTACCTTACAACTACCTTGAGAAGAAGGCTGCATACCTCAACACAGGTGTGTGGGCAACAAAGGCAGAGAAGGAAGCTAAGCTCTTCGGTGAAGTAGTAGAAATCGCATCTTCTGCTGACAAGAACTTTACTTACATCCCAAAGAACTTCACCATTCCTACAGACGCTGACTATCTCCACATCACCAGCAACAATACTATCTATGGTACGGAGATGCGTTATGACTTGGATTCTCCAATTCCATTGATTGCTGATATGTCTTCTGACATTCTCTCTCGTCCTGTTGACGTAAGCAAGTATGCTTTGATATACGGTGGTGCTCAGAAGAACCTTTCTATGGCAGGCGTAACCTTCGTTATTGTCAAGGAAGATTCTCTCGGCAAGGTTTCACGTCCAATCCCAACAATGCTTGACTATCGTACTCACGTCAAGAAGGGTTCTATGTTCAACACTCCTCCAGTAGTGCCTATCTATGCAGCTCTGATGAATCTCCGCTATGTGAAGGCTCAGGGTGGTGTTGAGGCTATGGACAAGCTCGCTAAGCAGCGTGCAGAGATCGTCTATGGCGAGATTGATCGCAACAAGCTCTTCGTAGGTACAGCAGAGGAGGATTCTCGCTCACTGATGAATATCACATTCGTTCTGAAGCCTGAGTATCAGGATCTGCAGGATGAGTTCATGGCATTTGCTACTTCTAAGGGTATGGTTGGCGTTAAGGGTCATCGTGACGTTGGTGGCTTCCGTGCTTCTTGCTACAATGCTATGTCTATCGAAGGTTGTCAGGCTCTCGTTGCCTGCATGAAGGAATTCGAGGCTCAGCACTAAATTTCAATTTTAATGTACAATTTTCAATAAAAAAAAGAAAATGGCAAAAGTACTGATTGCAACTGAGAAGCCATTCGCTGCTCCTGCGGTTGCTGGAATAAAAGAGATTATTGAGAAGGCAGGTTTTGAACTTGCACTCCTTGAGAAATATACAGAAAAGGCACAGCTCCTTGCTGCTGTGGCTGACGTTGACGCTATCATCATCCGTTCCGACAAAATCGACGCTGAGGTGATGGACGCTGCCAAGAACCTGAAGATTGTGGTTCGCGCTGGTGCTGGTTACGACAATGTTGACCTTGAGGCTGCAACAGCTCATAACGTTGTTGTCATGAACACTCCTGGTCAGAATGCAAATGCTGTGGCTGAGCTCGTTCTTGGTCTGCTCGTATATTGTGTTCGTAACTTCTATAATGGCAAGGCTGGTTCTGAGCTGATGGGCAAGAAACTGGGTATCCTCGCTTTCGGTAATGTAGGCCGCAACGTGGCTCGCATCGCTAAGGGCTTCGGTATGGAGGTTTGCGCATACGACGCTTACTGCCCAGCTGACGTTATCGAGGCTGCTGGCGTAAAGGCTTGTGCTTCACAGGCTGAGCTCTTCAAGGAGGCTGATATCGTATCTCTGCACATCCCTGCAACAGCTGAGACAAAGCAGAGCATCAACTATGACCTCTGCTCTACAATGAAGAAGGGTGCTATCCTTATCAACTCTGCTCGTAAGGAGGTTATCGACGAGGCAGGTCTGCTCAAGCTCATGGCTGAGCGTGAGGATCTGAAGTACATCACAGACATCATGCCAGATGCTGATGCTGACTTCAAGAAGTTCGAAGGCCGCTACTTCTCTACTCCTAAGAAGATGGGTGCACAGACTGCTGAGGCTAACACCAATGCAGGTCTTGCTGCTGCCAATCAGATTGTTGGTTACATCAAGGACGGTATCACAAAGTTCCAGGTGAACAAGTAATCCGTTTACAGTTTTAATACAATAATAAAGAAGGCTCTTCATTTTCATGGAGAGCCTTCTTATTTGTATGCTTATATTGTAATTAGTTCGCTGCTTCGAATTCCTCGAGGAAACGCTTGTCGTTCTCTGAGAACATACGCAGGTCGCTGACCTGATACTTCAGGTTTGTAATGCGCTCTACGCCGAGACCAAAGGCATATCCGCTATATTTCTTTGAGTCTATGCCGCAGAGTTCAAGCACGTTGGGGTCAACCATGCCGCAGCCTAGAATCTCCACCCAGCCAGTATGCTTGCAGAATCCGCATCCTACGCCGCCGCAGATATGGCAGGAGATGTCCATCTCGGCAGATGGCTCTGTGAATGGGAAGTATGATGGACGAAGACGTATCTTTGTGTCTGGGCCGAACAACTCGCGGGCAAAGGTCAGCATAACCTGCTTCAGGTCTGTGAATGATACGTTCTCGTCAATATACAGTCCCTCTATCTGGTGGAAGAAGCAGTGTGCACGTGCTGTGATGGCCTCGTTACGATATACACGTCCTGGGCAGATAACACGAATAGGCAGGCCCTCTTCGCCCATCTTTGAGGCAATATCCATTACGCGAGCCTGAACTGATGAGGTATGTGAACGCAGAAGGATATTCTTCGTTACGTCGCCCGTCTTGCTCTCTTCTACGAAGAAAGTGTCCTGCATGTCGCGTGCAGGATGGTCTGCAGCAAAGTTCATCTTTGTGAATATGTGCAGGTCGTCTTCCACTTCCGGACCATCAGCAAGTGTGAAGCCCATACGCTGGAAAATTTCCACGATCTCATTCTTCACGATAGAGAGCGGATGACGTGTACCCAACTCAATAGGGTACGCTGTGCGTGTCAGGTCGATGTCGTCGGCCTCAGAGTCAGCACTACTCATTATCTGGGCACGCAGGTCGTTGACAGTGTCGAAGGCCAGCTGCTTGAGGGCGTTGATTCTCATGCCTACGGTCTTCTTGTCATCGGCAGCAACGTTCTTGAAGTCTGCCATAAGAGCCTGCAACTCTCCTTTGCGTGAAAGGTATTTAATTCGAATAGCTTCCAATTCCTCTGCATTCTTTGCAGTCAGGGATTTAATTTCCGATGTCAGTTTGTCAATTTTGTCTAACATAAATCTATATTGTGTTTAATTTCTTCAACCTTTAACCTATAACCTATAACCTTTAACCTTTATCAATAAGGTACATCGTTCGAGAATGAGCCTGCTCCGCCGTCTAGCGGGTCGTCGTTGGCTATGTCTGCATTCATTCTGCTTCCTCTGAATGAGCCGTCAGTAGGTCCGTTCACAGAGTAGCCGTCAAATTCGTCAGGATTTGCAAACCTTGTATATTCGCTCTTGAATGACAGCGTCACATCCTTTGTTGCGCCCTTACGGTGCTTAGCGATGCATATCTGTGCCATACCCTTGAGACTGTTGCCCTGTGCGTCTTCCATTATGTGGTAGTATTCAGGACGGTGTACAAAGATTACGATGTCGGCATCCTGCTCTATGGCACCCGATTCGCGCAGGTCAGAAAGCTGTGGCACCTTGCCTTGCTCTCCAGGGCGCTGTTCTACGGCACGTGACAACTGTGACAGCGCAATGATAGGTATGTCCAACTCTTTTGCAAGACCTTTCAGCGAGCGTGATATGGTTGACACCTCTTCCTGTCTGCTGTTGAACTTCGCACCGCTTGCGTTCATCAACTGCAGGTAGTCAATCATGATGAGCTCCACTTTTTTCTCCCTCACCAGACGGCGGGCCTTGGTACGCAGTTCGAAGATACTTAGTCCTGCTGTATCATCCACATATAGCGGAGCACCCTGCATCTTGCCGATGTTGTTGTCGAAGCGTTTCCATTCGTCATCGTCGAGCTGTCCATTGAGAATCTTGGTACCCGATATGGAACAAACGTTTGATATGAGTCTGTTCACAAGCTGCAGGTTATTCATTTCCAACGAGAAGAAAGCTACTGGGATTTTCTCGTCGATGGCGATGTTCTTGGCCAGGGATAGTGCAAACGATGTCTTACCCATGGCAGGACGTCCTGCTATGATGATCAGGTCCGACTTCTGCCAGCCTGAGGTTATTTTGTCCAGTTCTGTATATCCTGTAGAAACACCCGTTACGCCGCCTGTGTTTGCTGCCGCCTTCTGTATGGCATCACGAGCCTGCTTCAGCACAGGGTCTATCTGTGTGTAGTCCTGCTTCAAGTTGTTCTGGGATATTACGAAGAGATCAGTCTCTGCATCCTGCATCACGTCCTTTATGTCCTGTCCCTCATCAAAGGCGTTGGTAGCAACACGTGATGAGAAACTTATCAGTTCGCGTGCCATATACTTGTCGGCAAGTATAGAGGCATGATGCTCAATATGTGCCGATGACATCACATTCTCTGTAAGCCCAATGACATAAGCCGGTGCGCCAACTTCCTCGTATGTTCCCTCGCGCTTCAGCTCATCCATGACGGTGAGGTAGTCAACAGGAAGTTCCTTGATGTTCAGCGTCTGAATGGCATGGTAAATTTTCTGATGACGAGGGTCCCAGAATGTTTCGGGAGATATCAGCTCAGAGACAACCGTGAAGGCATCACGGTCGATGAGCAGGGCGCCAAGCAGCGCCTTCTCTATCTCCACATCCTGTGGCGGAACATGTCCTAAAGTGGTATCTATGGTAGTAGTCTTCTTCTTAGAGACGGATTGTCTTGGCATAATAATCAGAACTTGATAGTTTCGTTTGTCGTGATAAGTCCGGCATTGTGTCGAAGATACCGAATACGGTAGAACCTGAGCCAGACATCGAGGCATATATGGCTCCTGCCTCATAGAGAGCATCCTTTACTTCTTTGAGTACTGGCAGCAATGGGAAGATGCTTGCCTCGAAATCATTTGTCAGCCATTCTTTCCATTCTTCCATCGGACGCAGTACTGATACAGAAGGGGTTTCCTCTGGCTTCCTTGGCGTAATGCCTTTGTATGCCTCCTTGGTAGAGACAGCTACGTTTGGCTTTATCAGCACCAGGTATTTTCCTCTCAGGCACTCCAGAGGCTTCATTGGGGTAATTATGTCACCTATTCCTGTAGCGTATGCTGGAATGGGATTCTCTGTGTCAGCATCCACGAAGAAGGCACAGTCGGCACCCAGCTTTGCGGCATACAGTCTCATCTGTTCCACAGAAAGCCCAAGATTGCATATCTCGTTTATGGCCCTAATAGTGTAGGCGCAGTCGCTGGAACCTCCTCCGAGGCCTGCTTGCATGGGAATATTCTTCGTAAGTCTGATACGCAGGTGTGGAAGTGCAAAATCCTCTGCCATTAGTCGGTATGCCTTTGTAACAAGGTTGTCCTCTGACGGCACTTCATCAACATCACTCGTCTCCACTTCCAGCTCATCACAAACTCCGATAGGCAGGAATACTGTCTCAATATTGTGATAGCCGTCAGGACGTTTCTCCGTAACGTTGAGTCCCAGGTTTATCTTTGCACAAGGATAAAGTTTCATGTTGGGATTACTTTCTCAATTGCCAAACTTTTCGTTCCACTCCTTGAATATCTCCACTCCGTGCTGTCCGAATTTCTCTAATGAGTGAATGGCTTCTTCTACAGTCTTTTCGTGCTCGAGTCGTGTCTTTGAGAAGAATTTGTCTGCATAGCAAACAATCTTCTCTTCTGTCGTGTTAGGCTCCAGTCCTGGCAGGCCCGTGCCGGTATGACGGGCACAAACACGCTGATACTTTTCTGCGTCAGGTATCTCGCACCATCCTTCCTTTGATGCCTCTGCAAGCATTTCAGCTCCTATCGGTCCGTGCTTCAGATAATCCTCCGTCCCATGACAGTGGATAGACGGAGCGTTACACCTTACGATTCCGATGTCGTGAAGCATGGCGGCATCATATACGAATTGCTCGTCGGCTTCCAGCTCTGGATGATTTCTGCAGATCTTCAGAGCCTTCTCTGCCACAGCCGTGCTGTGTACCAGAAGAATTCTCCTCAGCTCAGGAACCTCCGTCTCTGGATAGTAGTGGTCTATGATGTCATTAACCCAGGATTGCATCTGCCAGAGCCTCCAATGCTGGAATGTCAGAATCCTTCATACGTCCGCGCAGGGTCACCAAATCACCCTTTATTGTGACGTCTTTCATTCTTGAGAACATCTCTGTCATCACACGTCCTGCTGACGGTGCCCATGAGCCATTCTCGATGATAGCCACCTCGCGCTTCTGCCAGGTCTTTATCTCCAGATGGTGTATGAAGTCATACATTGGTGGGAACAGTCCTGCATCGTATGAAGAAGCAGCCACAACGAGTTTGCCATATTTGAAGGCATCCTCCACACCCTCGTGAAGGTCGTCGCGTGTGATGTCAGATATTGACACCTTCTTGCATCCCTTAGCCTTCAGTATCTCGGCCAGTTTCTCTGCAGCCTCCTTGGTACATCCGTGTATTGAAGCGTATGCTATGAATACGCCCTCAACCTCTACGTCATACTTTGACCAGATAGAGTAAAGTCTGAGAGCCTCCTTCAGCATGTCACCCTTCAGTATCGGGCCGTGCAGCGGCAGAATCTGCTCAATCTCCAGTGCAGACGCTTTCTTCAGCAGCGTTGATACAGGAGCTCCGTACTTTCCACAGATGTTGAAGTAATAGCGGCGTGCCTCGCAAGCCCAGTCGTCAAGGTCTGCGTCTATTGTGCCGAACTTTCCGAAGCCGTCAGCAGAGAACAAGACCTTGTCTGTTGCGTCGTATGTCACCATCACCTCTGGCCAGTGTACCATGGGTGCCATGTAGAATGTCAGCTGATGCTTGCCCAGTGAAAGGGTGTCACCCTCTTTCACCACCATAGCCCTCTCTTCCACGTTAGTATTAGGGAAGTAGAGTGGCATCATTGCCTTTGCCTTTGCAGAGCATACCAGCGTGATGTCAGGATACATGGCAACAACGTCGCCTATACCAGCAGCGTGGTCTGGCTCCAGGTGGTGAACCACAAGATACTTTGGCTTGCGTCCGTCAAGGGCCTTCTTCAGGTCATCCTTCCATGCTTCAAGAGTACGGGCGTCAGAAGTATCCATGACAGCGATGTCGTCGTCCATGATGACGTATGAGTTATAACACATGCCATCAGGTGTCTCGTACTGTGATTCAAACAGTTGGATGTCTTTGTCATCCTGACCAATGTAGATAATATCGTTGGTAATGTTCATAATATGAATCTATAAACCGTAAACTGTAAACTGTAAACCGTAAACCGTAAACTACTTCTTCTCTTCCGTCATGTCGCCCTCGATGTACAGGCGTATCAGTTCAGGCTTGCCGTTAGAGCGTACTGTGATGGTCTTCTTGAAGTGACCAGGCAACTTGCCGGCACCAACATACTTCACCTCGATAGTACCCTTCTCACCTGGCTGTACAGGAGTCTTGGTATATGTAGGCTCAGTACATCCGCATGAAGCTACAGCCTGGTTGATGACGAGTGGGGTAGAGCCCGTGTTGGTAAATGTGAAAGTACACTTCTGAGTAGAATTAGCCTCAGAGAAACTACCGAAATTGTGAGTGTATTTGTCAAATGTGATAGTTTGGTCCTGTGCGAAAGATGCAACAGACATCACACATGCAAACAACATTAAAAATAACTTTTTCATATCAATTCAGTTTTTAAATTTATATTCTTAATCTCTTAAACTACTTAAACTTTTTAAACTACTTAAACTTTTTAAACCCTTAAACTCTTAAACTCTTAAACTCTTAAACTCTTAAACTCTTAAACTCTTAAACTTTTAAACTGTCTATAACCTTTAACCTCTAACCGCTAACCTTTAAATAAGTTCATACAGCTCGCTTGGCAACTTGCGTTTCAGGTCTTCCACTATGAAATCTTTCTGCGCCACGAGGCCGTAGGTGCGCAATACCTGTTCTACAGTCTTCAGGGCCAAAACAGGATGATTGTTCTCCTCTGACAGGTGGCACATCCAAACCCTCTTCAGCTTCTGTGTGGCAAAGTTTGCTATTGCCTCGCCGCATTCGTGGTTTGACAGGTGTCCTGTCGGCGACTCTATGCGCGTCTTCAGATATTGCGGATATGGACCGTTCTTCAGCATCTGCTTGTCATAGTTGGCTTCTATCACGAGGTAGTTAGCCTCTCCTATGTACTGCTGCATCTCTTCCGTCACGTGACCCACGTCAGTCATGATGCAGAATGTCAGGCCCTCTTCTGTTCCGTTGTCCACCTCTATCTTGTATCCCACGTTGCCGCTGCTGTCATGAGGCACCGCAAACGGGGTGACATAGAAATTGCCCAGTTTCTTGCGGACATTCTTCTCAATCACCTGCCTGTTGTGGTCTGGTATCTTCTTTGGCACGCAGTAGTTGCGCAATATGCCATCGTGCACATCGCTCGTGGCATATACCGGAATGTCATATTCGCTGCTTATGACTCCCACGGATTTTATATGGTCGGCATGGTCATGCGTAATCAGGATTCGATTTATGCTGTCTATGCTGATACCCTTGTCGTGTAGGAATTTCTTCACATTCCTAATACCGACTCCTGCATCAATAAGCATGGCATCATTATCCTGAGCAAAGTAATAGCAGTTTCCGCTGCTTCCGCTGCCGAGAGAAATGAATTTCAGCATTTGTATAATATTTTGCGTGCAAAATTACTATTAAATTATGAGAAATACAAGAAAAAATACAAAAATACTCAAAAAGAAAGTTAACATGATGAAATATCAGGCATATAAACAGAGCAACAAGGGTCTTTGAGCTTGTTCATAAGACCCTTGTCGCACAATTTTATGTTATAGTTCCCCTCTTTTTATATCGTTATCAGCGTCGTCAGCTCAATGTCCTTGAATTGGTCTCGACCGCGAAGGCCCTCATCCGTAATCTCCACGATGAAGTTCACGTATGTCTTCTTTGGATGGAAATACTGCACCAGCTTATATGCAGCCATCGCTGTACCTCCCGTTGCCAGCAAGTCATCATGAATCAGCACCACGTCATCTGGAGTTATGGAGTCGATATGTATTTCTATAGTATCCACGCCATATTCCTTTGAAAACGACTCCCTGATGACAGTAAATGGCAGCTTTCCCGGTTTGCGTGCCAGTACCACTCCGCATCCCAACCGTGCAGCCAGAGCTGCCGCCATAACAAATCCCCTGCTTTCTATGCCCACAATCTTGGTGATGCCCTTATCCTTATAAAGCTCCTCCAACTCGTCGAGCATGATTTTCATACATTCAGCACTCTTGTACAGCGTTGTCACATCCCTGAAGTTGATACCCTTTTTCGGGAAGTCGTAAATCCAACGTAAGTTGTCAACTAAAACCTGGTTATTCATACTATTGTAGTTATTATTAGTAAATATATTGTTGATACATCTTAATAGCATCCCTCATGATGTCCTCATGGTCGAAGGCTAGGGGAGGAAGCGCATCGATGGGGAACCATTGAGCCTTGGCAGCATCGTCCTGACCAGTCACGGCAACAGGAGCATCAATCACTATCAGATACGCCACCGTTACAGTCCTTCCTCGTGGGTCACGATCCACTTTTGAGTATGCGCCAATCTGCTGAAGGTCAGTTACTTCCAGTCCTGTTTCCTCTTCCAACTCTCTTATGGCACATTGCTCCGTTGTCTCATCCATATTCATGAATCCGCCAGGAAAAGCCCAGCATCCTTTATATGGGTCAAAGCCCCTCTCAATCAGCAGCACCTGCGGCGTGGCTTCTTTCGTCATCACCACACAATCCGCCGTCACCGCCGGCCTCGGATATTTGTAAGTATATTGTGTCATATTTCGTATAATTTCTGTTCACTTATAAAACGTAATCCAATTGGTTCTATACTTATAGTTTGGAGCCAGTTTGCTTTCAGGGAAAATCTCTTTCACATTACCAGCTTTGTCCCTATACCAGGCATAGTTCCATCCTTTGCCCATATCCAGATAGAGGGCATGAGTAACCTTATATGAACTCAAGCACTTTACGAAAAACTCGTATGTCACCACCTTCTTCGATTCGATGATGCAGAGTTTCCCATCCTTCTCACACAAGGCTCTGTATATGGTTCTGCTCTTCCCAATATTTAAGACTAAAGGACGAATTTCGCCATTGTGAATGATAAGCATCTGGCAGAACCCCATATTCCAACCATCTGCTGTCGTAGGATAATCTGCTTTACGCATGAATTTCCATTTGCCATTCCCCCATACGAAGCCGCCAGTATTCGCCCTGCAACGATAGCCCTTCTTCATCACCCCGTCGCAGATATGGTTATCCGCAATGTTTGAATGTTTGAACTCATTCAGCAGTTCTCCAGTAAAGGCCGCTTCACAACAAAACTCCACATCCTTCTGTGGCGCCTTTGGCATCTGCCCACATACCAAGTCAACCTTTGTATATTCAGGATAGTACACGTTGAGATTTGTTGTCGTCTCAGTGGTTACCGCAAAACAGCAGATTTGCAGTAGCACCAAAACCATTATAGAAACAATTCTTTTCATTCTTTCATTTCTCTTTGCCTTCATACATCAGGCATCTTTCATGTGTCAAGGTTTGTGTCCCTTCGCTCTGTTGCCTTCTTGCTATAAGTTCTATTCTTATTTCCTCCATGCGCTTCCAAGTAACCGAACTCAGTAAGCTGGCGAAGATATCGCTTGGCAGTTGTGGCGTTATAACCAAAGTGGCTGACAATTTGTTCTGTGGTGAATTCTTCCTTGTCGGCTACAAAATCTAGAATATCGACCATTTTCTCTGCCAAAGAGGGTTTTATCGACCATTTATCGACCATTTTCTGCTTCAATGCTTGTTTATCGACCATTTGACTTTGTCGAATTCCGTCACGACTCGGCCATTCAAACGAGTTTGATGGCACTCGCTGCTCAGTCATTTTCTCTGACGTTGATTCCAAATAGTGGTCGATATCTGCCTTCAGATGTTGGCAATGTAGGCGAGTCATGCAATCGAGGAAGATGTTGATGTCTTCATGCTCACGTGTGTCAATCAACGCTTGGATGTATTCTGCTTTGTCCTCCTTAAGCACTTTTGTAGGAAGCACGTCAAACTCCATCTGTAGCAGGTTCATCAGTAAGCGACAGGTGCGTCCATTACCGTCAGCCCAGGGATGGATGGTGACCAACTCGAAGTGAGCCCAGAAACTTAGTTCGTAGATGGCTAAAATATCATTAGCATCAATAGCCTTGCGACGTTTATTTAATTCATCGCAGAAAGCTGCTAGACGAGCTGGCACCTTCAGGTACGACAAATACGACTTACCTCCCAGTCCGGCTGTAACATTCAGCTTGCGCAGTTCGACCTTTGCAGCAGAGAAATCTCCGCCAGCAGCGTGATACTCACTACCCGTGTGGGCCATCACCTTTGAAGCCAGCAGTACGAGCCAATCAATGGTGATGTCCTCATGCTGTCTGATCCATTGCATGCCGTAGTCGTAGGCTACTTTCAGGTCGAGGTTCATCTGCTGTTCCATCATGGTGCGCTTGCTGCTAGTGATGCCTTCGTCGAATAGCAACTGTGCCTCCACTTCCGTCACCGTTGAGCCCTCGATGGCTGTGGAGTGTGTGATGATGGAGTACAGATAGAACTTCTTGTAGTCTATCTGCTCTGATATCCCCAACTCCTTATGTTGCTGGAGCAATCGTAACAATATGTCTTTATCTTCTTTTGTCATATTTCGTTTTCCTCTCGCGCTCGGCTCTGCCGCTTGGCTTCTCCAAGAACTTGTTCGCTTTGCTTGCAAAGGTATGCAAAATTCTCAAATCTGCCAAACAAAATTCTCAAAAGTTACTCACAAAATTCTCAAAACCTTTGTTTTTATCACTTCTTACATCATATATTTCAGCTGTGTTCACTTCCCCTTCTGGGTTGTCGTTGCTGTTCCATTGCTTGAACCATTAACCTTGAACCATTATCCTTGAACCATAAGTGCCCTCATACATCCAAAATCTTTCATGTGTCAATGTACCTGTCACATTCTACAAATTTTCTACAAATCTATGCTGTCCTCTTTTAGCAAGAAATCAAAAATACCTATCGTCAGTATGCCCTCTTCGTTGCGACGAGGCATGATATGGTCTTTTACGACAATAATCTTTTTGAAAGAATCATTGATGTTTGTAAGTGGACGAGATTCCTGTATCTCTTTCTCTCTGTCAGGGATGGATAAAGCCGACTGCACGTAATATTTCTTGCTTCCAAGACTGGCAATAAAGTCCACCTCAAGTTGAATGCGAACCCACTTTCCATCCTTGTCCTGCTTCTTTATCTCCACCATTCCAACGTCCACGCTATAGCCGCGTGTAATCAGTTCATTGTAAATGATGTTCTCCATGATATGTGTTTCCTCTTGTTGCCGCATATCGAGGATAGCATTTCTTAAACCTATATCTGAGAAATAATATTTGGATAGCGTGTTGATGTATTTCTTACCTTTTATGTCGTAGCGTATAGCTTTGTTCATCAGGAACGATTCTGACAGATAGGTAAGATAATTAGAAATAGTCTGACTGCCAATACTTACATTCTTAATGCTTTTGAAAGTGTTCGACAACTTAGTCGGATTACATGGAGCGCCTATAGATGATGCCAAGATAAGCACCAACTCACGCAGTTCATTATCATTTTTGATTTTATGTCTCTCAATAATGTCTGTAAGATAAACAGTTTCGAACAAGTCCTTCAAATAGTTTATTTTTTTTTCTTCGGTCTCAAAAGACTGTATTAGTGGCAAACCACCATAGGTGTAATATTCGCGCCATGCGTCTTGCTTATCTCCACCAACGGCAGAATAGTATTCAGAAAAAGACAGAGGATACACATGTATAGTCTCTCCTCTCCCACGAAACTCTGTCGGAATGTCGGATGACAGGAAGTGAGAGTTGCTACCAGTCACGTATGTGTCAGCATTATCAATATGACGGAAGCTATTCAACACATCCACGAACTCATCCATTAGCTGCACCTCATCGACGATGATGTAATATAGCCCCTTGTCCTTGATTCTGTCATGAACATAGTGAAGCATCGTGTCTGGATTTCTCAGTTCCTTGTTCATGCGGTCTTCAAGGTCAATGCGGATGATGTGGTCATCAGCCACGCCATTATCTAACAAGTAACGATAAAACAAAACATTCAGCAGATATGACTTTCCACATCTGCGGATTCCTGTCACTACTTTGATAAAGCTATTCTGACGGCTTTCTATCAGCTGTTTTAGATATCGGTCTCTTTTTATCTCCATTTTTTACATTATATTTTTGCCAGTATTGGCAACTTTTTACGGTGCAAA
>JAEEGL015582927.1_pt1 | contig 29214 bp, 27 predicted proteins | sample 9134231 | NCBI WGS metagenome assembly JAEEGL01 (sample SAMN16246548, study PRJNA631951) | gut metagenome | biome: gut microbiome; feature: rumen; material: fiber-attached | host: Bos | place: Iran: Karaj | collected 2018-10 | reverse complement strand
TCAACCTTGACGGCGTTTCCAGCTGGGCTCTGACGGAAGTCGAGGCCGGCATCAGGGAAGGATTGGTTCCCGAGAACCTCCAGGCCAACTACACTTCTCCCGTATCGAGAGGCGCAGTCGCCGGAATGTTCATCAACCTGATCGAGAAGGCTACAGGCAAGACCATAGACGAGATCATGGCCGAGAAGGGTGTCTCCATCACGGAAGGCGTGTTCGAGGACACCACTGACAGGAACGTCCTCGCCGCCAATGCTCTCGGAATCATCAACGGAACATCTAAGACCAAGTTTTCACCGGACGGCACGCTGAAGAGAGCCCAGATTGCGGCCATCATCAACCGTGTGGCAAGAGTCCTCGGCATCGAGACCGAAGGATTCACCCATGAGTTCAACGATATCACGGACAACTACGCATGGGCCGATTCCGAGCTCGGCTGGCCGGTACACGCAGGCATCATCAACGGCGTGGGCCAGGGCAGGTTCAACCCGGGCGGAGACCTGACGACAGAGCAGGCGATCCTCATCACCTACAGAGGACTCAATGCGCTGAAATAAACTTTTAGGAAGAAAACACGAAATAAAAATCATATAACCGAAGGAGAAAGATCACATGAAGAAACTCGCGATTATCCTGACTCTTACCGTAATGGCAGTTATCTTCGCAGTAGCAGCAAATGCCGCTGTCGGTACTGTGGTTTACGGCGTAAAGACCGATCACGCTCCCAACATGGAGGAGATAGATGACTCCTGGGGAGAGCCTGCAATCTATGTCACAAAGGATTCACCCAACTCCGAGCTCGCTAAATACTGGACCGTATGGAACGACACGGCCGAAGGAGAGCACAGCGGCACCGGTCCGCAGGGAAGGACCACTTTCGAGCCGGAAGACAGCGACTTCTGGATGTATTTCCTTTATGACGACAAGAACATCTACGTGGCGTTCAAGACTCCCGACTACCATATCGCCGGATCCGAGGAGAAACACCGTGGAGACGGTATACATATGTGGCTGCAGCCTCTTGAAAGCATGACGGATCCCTACGGCTCCTGCGGATGCAGCAGTGACATGACGTCTGATCAGCGGAAGACTCTCCAGAGCCAGTATTACTTCTACTGGAACCTGGCGTTCGACGATTATTCCACGGATACCGGAAACGCGTGCGACCTTCTGGATGAGAAACCTGTGATCTACCAGTACGATGACGAACTTCACTGCATCATCCAGATTCCGCTGGCATTCTACGGCCTCAGGAACAAGGATGTCCACGGCTTTGAGTTCGGCATCAGTGTCCTGAGGTGTTCTTCTACAGGTCTTCCGTGCCCTTCAGGCGAATTCACTGACGAGGGCTACTCCGGATGGCTCAACTGGGGCAAGTTCATGGCTTCATATACTTCGAAGCCGAAATCCGTAAACACGGTGATCCTAATGGATCCCGCAAGGGGAGTGCCCGGCAACACCACGGAGACTGAGCCGGAGCCGGTCATCGAGCCGAATCTTGACGGAGTCTCAAGCTGGGCCAAGGACGAGGTCGAGGCCGCCATCCTGGCAGGCATCGTGCCCGAAGCTCTGTGGCAGAACTACACGTCCCCCATTACGAGAGGACAGGTGGCTGAGATGTTCATCAAGCTGATCGAGAAGGTCACCGGATACAAGGCGGCCAGTATCATTGAAAAGAAGGGCATCACGGTCAATACCGGAAAGTTCACCGATACTACTGACGAGAACGTACTCATGGCGAACGCCCTGGGCATCATCAACGGAACGTCGGATACGAAGTTCTCTCCCGACGGAACGCTGAAGAGGGCTCAGATCGCCGCCCTGATCAACAGAGTGGCAAAATTCGCCGGCAGGAACACCGAGGGCCTTACCCACGACTTCACAGATATCACCGATAACTACAAGTGGGTGGATGCCGAACTGGGCTGGCCCGTGGCCAACGGCGTTATAAACGGCGTGGGGCAGGGCAGGTTCAATCCCGGCGGAGAACTGACGACGGAACAGGCCATCCTGATCGTTTACAGGGCTCTGAAGGCTCTGAAAAACTGATTTTTCACAGTACGATGCGCAGCCCGCTGCCGAAACAGGCAGCGGGCATTACTTTTGCCCGTTTTTCTCCGGACAAAACGTCAAATAATGCATAAACATTCATTTTGAGCTCGTTCAGAACGGGACTTTTGGTCATTCATGCCAATTAAAAACGCCTTATTTTGTGCAAAATTGTATATAAAGCGGACAACAATTTAGGATATCCGTATTGAAATAAAATGCATATTGGTGTATAAATATGTATGTATATATAATTTATTGGGCAAACTATCTGTCCGGCACAGGGAAACTGCTATGAACTCAAAGACAGCTTTATATATCCTGAAGAGAATAGGTCTCGCGATACTCACCATCTGGGTGGTTATTACAGTGACCTTTTTTGTCATGCACGCCGTACCTGGCGGGCCGTTCATGGGCGAGAAAGCCATATCGCCGGGGGCGCTGAAGGCTCTCGAGGCGAAATACGGCATGGACAAGCCGGTCTTTGAACAGTATGTTACCTACCTGAAGGACATAGTCACGAAATTCGACTTCGGCCCGTCTCTCAAACAGAGGGGCAGGATGGTCACCGACGTTATCTGGGACGGTATGAAGATCAGCGCCAAACTGGGACTCATCGCAGCCGCAATCGCCCTTGTGACCGGTGTCGTGCTCGGGGCCGTGGCCGCTCTGAAGAGGAACAAATTCATAGATAAGGTGATAATGGTCCTGACGACGGCTCTGGTCTCCATGCCATCATTCATAATAGGTACGCTTCTTCTGATCCTTTTCGTGATCCAGCTGAAGTGGCTTCCCGGAAACGGAGCCACTGCAGGCGGGCTGGTGCTTCCGATCATAACGCTGTCTCTGTATCCGGCTGCATATATAACAAGGCTTACGAGATCCTCCATGCTGGACGTGCTCGGGCAGGACTATATCAGGACGGCAAGGGCAAAGGGCGTATCCAAGTGGAAGATTATTTTCGGGCACGCAATGAAGAACTCCCTCATCCCCGTCATCACGTATTTCGGGCCGATGATCGCGTATATAGTCACTGGCTCCATAGTCGTGGAGCAGATATTTGCCGTCCCGGGCATAGGAAGGACATTCGTTTCGTGCATCATCAACAGGGACTACCCGATGATAATGGGCACTACCATCATCCTTGCGACTTTGATAGTCGTCATGAACCTTGTCAGCGACATCCTGTATAAGGTCGTCGACCCAAGGATCAATTTTGACTGATAGGGGAGGAAAGATATGGACAACGGTTCAAAACGTCGTTTCAATCCGTTCTCGATGCACGTGAACGTTGATGATTTCATCCCCGCCACCGATGAGGAAAAAGAATACATAGTGCAGATGCGGCCGTCCACAACGTTCTTCCGCGACGGCGTGAAGCGCCTTTGCAAGAACAAGGTAGCTCTCATCAGTTTTATTGTCATCGTACTTATCACGCTGTCAGCCATCATCATTCCGTATTTCTGGCCATACAGTTACGAGCAGATGCTGGGCGTCACGCCGGGAAAGCCGGTGGATCCCTCATACAACAACCTGCAGCCTTTTACTTACGGCAAGACCGAGCAGAGTATAATCGACGAGGGCGGAAGCGTGTTCCCGCATGTGTTCGGGACTGACTCCAGCGGAAGAGACTATTTCATCCGCGTGGTGTACGGTACGCGCATATCCCTGGCGGTTGGTTTCTTCGCTTCTCTCATAGTGCTTGTCATAGGGATCGTCGTAGGATCGATCTCCGGATATATCGGAGGCAAGGTCGACCTTATCATAATGAGGATAGTCGACATCATCTACTCTCTTCCTGATATGCTGATGGTCATCCTGCTGGCTGCGGTGCTGCGTCAGACCATCGGAAATGCCCTAGAAGGGACCGTGCTTGAAAAGATAGGTTCTAACATTATAAGCCTGTTCATAGTGTTCGGTGTCCTGTACTGGGTATCCATGGCCCGGCTCATAAGAGGCCAGATCCTTTCGCTCAGGGAGCAGGAGTATGTGCTTGCGGCGAAAGCCACCGGAGCGGGACCGGCCTGGATCATAAGGCATCACCTGATCCCCAACTGCATCAGCGTTGTTATAATCTCAACGGCCCTGCAGATACCAAACGCCATTTTTACGGAGAGTTTCCTGTCTTTCGTCGGTCTGGGCGTCAATGCACCCATGCCGTCCCTGGGCTCTCTTGCAGCAGATGCACTGAACGGGATCTCTTCATATCCGTACCGGCTCATAATCCCCGCGATAGTCATATCGCTCATAGTGTTGTCCCTCAACTTGTTCGGCGACGGACTCCGCGACGCGTTCGACCCGAAGCTAAAATCCTGAGGAGGCTGAACAGAGATGGACAGATTACTTGAAGTCAAAGACCTTCACACCTCCTTCTTTACCGATGAAGGCGAAGTAAAGGCACTGAACGGAGTCTCGTTCTTCCTCGATCACGGGAAAGTCCTGGGGATCGTGGGGGAATCCGGATCCGGAAAGTCGGTCACTGCATATTCCATACTCCAGATCCTTGCCGACACCGGAAAGATCGTAAGCGGATCCATAAAGCTTGACGGCGTTGAACTGGTCGGTGCCGGCGAGAAGGCCCTTAGGGAAGTCCGGGGAAACCGGATTTCCATCATATTCCAGGATTCGATGACCTCCCTCAATCCAACATATACGGTGGGTCATCAGATTATGGAAGCTATAATGCTTCATACGAACAGAAACAAGAAGGAAGCATATGACAGGGCGGTCGAGATGCTTAGACTCGTGAACGTCACAGATCCCGAAAGACGGATGAAGCAGTATCCCCATGAATTCTCCGGCGGCATGCGACAGAGGGTCATGATAGCGATGGCACTGGCATGTGAGCCGGATATACTGATCGCAGACGAGCCTACCACCGCACTTGACGTTACGATACAGGCGCAGATCCTCGATCTTATGAAATCGCTCCAGAGGGAGCTGGGGATGGCGATCATCATGATCACACATGACCTGGGCGTGGTTGCCCAGATGTGCGATGAAGTCATCGTGATGTACGCCGGGATGATCTGTGAGCAGGGTACTGCCGATGAGATCTTCTACAACCCCCGTCACGAATACACAAAGGGGCTCATGAGGTCAATACCGACAGTGGGCAATGAGGATGAAAAACTCCAGCCTATTGCTGGTACTCCCATTGACCTTCTGAACCTTCCGGCAGGATGTCCTTTTGCTCCCAGATGCGAGAAGGCGATGAAGATCTGCCTGAGAGAGAACTGCAAGCGCATGACGATAAACGAGAACCATCTGGCAGCATGCTGGATGAATGTGAAAGACGCCATGGAGGCCGATGAGGAACCGGCTTTCGATGAGAAATGAGACTGAGATGACAGACATGGAAAGAACTCCGCTAGTGGAGGTCAGACATCTGAAGAAATACTTTCAGATAAATGTCGGCGCCTTCAAGACAGCAGCTCTCAAGGCGGTCGACGATGTGTCGTTCTCCATCATGAAGGGTGAGACGCTCGGACTGGTGGGTGAATCCGGATGCGGAAAGACCACCGTCGGGCGCACGCTGTTACAACTGTACAAGCCTACCGGCGGAGAGATAATATACGACGGAAAGAAGATCGAATCGAAAAGCAGCCTGAAGGAATTCCGGACCAAGGCGACCATCGTGTTCCAGGACCCGTATTCCTCACTCAATCCACGAATGACTGTCATGGACATAATCGCGGAGCCCCTGGACGTTCACAAGCTGTGCAAGTCCAAGGAGGAGAGAAGAGAGAGAGTGCTCCAGCTGATGGATTACGTCGGCCTGAACAGTGAGCATGCTTCCCGTTACGCCCACGAGTTTTCGGGAGGGCAGAGACAGAGGATCGGCATAGCACGGGCTCTGGCCGTGAACCCAGAGTTCATAGTCTGTGACGAGCCTGTATCAGCTCTTGATGTATCCATACAGGCACAGGTCATAAATATGTTCGACGAGCTTCAGGATAAGCTCGGGCTGACATACCTTTTCATAGCCCACGACCTGTTGGTCGTCCGTCACATAAGTGACAGGATAGCGGTAATGTACCTCGGAAAGATGGTGGAGCTGGCGGAAGCAGCAGAGATCTATGACAGGCCTCTGCACCCGTACACGAAATCCCTCATCTCTGCCGTTCCCCTCCCGGATCCCGAAAAGGCCCGGGCCAATAAGAGGATTATACTGAACGGCGATATCCCGAGTCCGCTGAAGGCCCCGTCCGGATGCCCGTTCAGGACACGGTGCCATTACGCCACGGAGGCGTGCGCTGAATCGATGCCGGAGTTCAGGGAAGTCTCAAAGGGACACTTCGCGGCATGCCACAGGCTGGAAGAGATAAACAGCTGACAACAATGTATGTTGCAGCCGTAAACGCGGCTGTGATAATAAATCAAAAATGCAAATCATTTAAGGAGGAAATCCCATGAAAAAAGTATTAAGTCTGGTTCTTGCATTGCTCTTCATCGCTTCATTCTGCGCCTCTTGCGCTCCGAGTGAACCGAAGACCGATGCCAAAGCCACAGAGATTAGTGTATGTCTCGCTTCCGAGCCTGACACAATCGACCCTGCTCTCAACTCCGCAGTTGACGGCGCGACACTGATCGCACACCTGTTCTCCGGCCTGTCAAAATGGGCTCTGGACAATTCAGGCAAGCTGGTTATCGTTGCTGACGCAGCCAAGGATCTTCCGGCGGGCGTTGCCAACGCTGACGGAACAATCACCTACACCTACACCCTGAGAGACGGACTGAAATGGTCTGACGGTCAGGATGTCAAAGCTTCCGATTTCGTGTTCGCATGGAACCGCGCAGCTTCTGCAGCACTTGCAGCCGACTACGGCTACATGTTCGACGTAATCAAAGGATATGATGAAGTTTCCGCTACCGATGATGACGGCAACCCACTGTATCCCGATGCAAAACTCGCAGTTGAGGCTCCCGATGACAAGACCATTAAGGTCACTCTTCTGACGGATGTTGCCTACTGGAACGAACTGCTTGCATTCCCGACATACTTCCCGGTACGTGAAGATGTCGTCGCAAATGAGAACTGGGCAACAGACCCCGCTACATATGTGTCAAACGGCGCATACAAGCTTACATCCTGGGCTCACAACAGCCTGATCGTGCTTGAAAAGAACGAGTCCTTCGTAGACGCCGATGAGATCAAGATGGGCAAGATCAACTTCTACCTCTCCGATGATGCCAACAATATGCTCGCCAACTTCAAGAAAGGCGACTGGCAGCTCATCGATGACGTTCCTACCAACGAGATCGCCGCACTTAAGACTGAATTCCCGACCGAGTTCAAGATCGCAGGCCAGATCGGTACATACTATGTATGCTGGAACATCAATGAGGATATCCTCCCTGCCGGCTCTGCTCTCACAGGCAACGATGCAGAAGCTGCACGTGAGGAGATCAGAAACGCCATCAGCCTCCTCTTCGACCGTAACTACATCGTTACTGACATAGCTCAGGGCGGACAGGTTCCTGCTTCCTCCTTCGTTGCTATGGGTCTTACAGACGCTGACGGCACTGAATTCTACAAGAACGCGGGTTCTTCCGCAGATTTCGCAGGCTACTACGACGTATCAGATGCTGCTTACGAAGCAAACTTCAAAGCTGCCATCGAAGTTCTGAAGAAGTACTACACATATGATGAAGCTTCTTCCAAGTTCACAGACTTCCCGACCATGACCTACCTCTACAACACGAGCGAAGGCCATAAGGCTATCGGTGAGTATCTCCAGAGTGTTCTCGCAGGTATCGGCATCACCATGAACCTCGAGAACCAGGAGTGGAACACATTCCTCAACACACGTAAGGAAGGCAACTACTCCATCGCCCGTAACGGCTGGCTCGCAGATTACAACGACCCGATCAGCTTCCTCGACATGTGGACCACAGTTTCCGGTAACAACGACGTTCAGTTCGGTAAAGGCGCATCTGCAGGCGTTAAGTACTACAGCCTCGACCTCACCGGATACGGGATCGACGTTAAAGTCGAGAACGGAACATGGGCTGAGACATATGATGTCCTTATCAGCAATGTCAAGAAGTGCTCCGACACGACACTCCGTTACAAACTCATGCATATCGCTGAAGATATGCTCATGAAGACCGGATGCCTCTGCCCGCTGTACTTCTACACCGACCTCTACATGATCGATGACAGTGTTCAGGGCTTCTTCTCCAACCCGCTCGGATACAAGTACTTCATGTACGTAACGATCGCTGAATAAGCGCTGTTCATAAGAACGACAAAACGGCCTGAGACCGATCACATAACGTGATGCGGCCCCGGGCCGTTTTTTCCGTCAAAAGCTATTTTTCAGTTCCGAACAGGACCTTTCTGAAGAGCAGACCGGTCTTTTCCTTGCCGATCGCCTTTATGAAGGCATCTGTTGAGGGACCGCCCTTTGCGAGAAGGCCTTCCACATATTCGGACGTTTTCTTCTGCTTGAGTTCTCTGTCGAATTCAGCCGGCGCGTCTTCAGCCAGAAGAGCTGAGAGATATTTCTCCGTCAGCTGGTCGAATTTTTCCGATATCTTCTTGCCCTTGAATGAGATGCTTTCCTCGAGCCTGATCCCGTCATACCAGTGCGTTCCGGGATCCCGGTACGGCAGGTCCTTGTACTTTCCGAGAACGGTTCTGACTTTTTCAAAGGGACGGGGCTCAGCGAGAGTGTCATACAGTTCAGTGATGAGAACGTCGCTTCCGAAAGCCTTGATTCTGTCATATGAGTAGAGGGGAAGGTCGACTTCCGTAGGATTGACTATGACTGTGTCCATTTTCATGAGCCCGAGAAAACCTTTCGCGGTCATGACGGATACATGGCCGAGCCCCTCGGCATCAAATGCCTTTATTGAGAACTTCATGCCGCTGGCTTTCACTTCCGAAAACCCGCAGTCATCCTTGCCGGTCAGACTGTGCTTTGCCTTAATGAGGTCAAGTAGTTTGTCAGTCATTTTCAGATTCCTTTCTGAGCTTGAAAGAATCAAGCCCTGCTTTTTTCAGGACGATGGCACCGAACATGAACGCTGCCTGTCCTACGATGTTTACACCTTCCGCGACCCAGTTCATGGCGGATCCAGAGAAGTCCTTTGTTGAAAGATATCCCATCCCGAGGGAGCAGACGAAGGAGATGACGAACAGGATTATGGCCAGGGGCTTTTTCATTTTGGCAGCTACTATGCTCAGACCGCAGTCCATCATTCCGAGCCCCGCTACCATGAGACTCACGAAAATGAATGTTCCGGTGAATACCGGCGGAGCCACGGCTGCAAGTGCGCCTTTTGAGGTCTGCCTGTGAGCAAGCATGGCTATGACTCCCAGCCCAGCCAGAAGGAATCCTATGGACTGGACAGGGAACATCACTGCGTTGAGAGCCTCAAAATCACATACGCCGAGGGCATACAGGAGTTTATATGTCGCTTTCATGGCGCCGGCGAAGATCACGTCGATGGTGCCTGCTGCGAACAGGGCGAATGCGCCTTTGCTCATTTTGTTGTAGAGTCCCCGCTGGAGGATCACTGCGCCGATCGCGAAGAGGATCACCGGGATGAAATCCACGAGAGACATTGCTACCGAATACTCTTTCATTCCTTTTTCTCCTTTTCGGCTTTCTTGTTCAGGTGATATATCGGAACAAGGGGTATGATTATCGGGGTCTTGTCAGCGTAATCGTTGTATTCCTTGTTGTCGCCGTATCTGCCCATCTGTCTTTTTTCAAGCCTCTGGGCACCGTTGAACATGATGTATATGATGCAGATGAGGGCAATGACCGCCATGATCCACTGGCCTGCGTTGTTGAAACCGGTGGTGCCTGATACGAACACGCCGATCCAGAAAATGATCTCTCCCAGATAGTTGGGGCATCTTACGATCCTGTAAAGCCCTTTCGTCGCGACCATGTCCGGCCTTTCCTTCTTCTGTTCCGACTTCTGCTTGTCAGCAATTGACTCGAGAACTATGCCGAACACGGAAATGGCTATACCGATGACGGGCACGATCCAGTCCTTTGCCCCGTTCATGTACCTGAACAGCATGGGGCTGAGCTGCGCCGTGTAGAGGACAGCTACCATGATCCAGATGGTTATGAGGACGAATATGGGCATTTTCTTGTCGTTTCCGGTGGCTTCCTTCAGCGTCTTCCTGTAGGCTGCGTTTTTGAGCTCCCTTACGAGAAGGAACCCGGACAGCCTTGCGCCGTAGGCGATGAACAGGAGAGTCTGGAGGATCGCGAGCCAGAGGACGCCTGCTGTGGCATTATTGACCAGGCACATGATGAGTACGCATATGGATCCTCCTGCTATTGCGAACCCGTATCCTATGGAAAGGAAGTAAACAAATTTCTTGAATCCTACTGAGCAGAGCACCGCACATACCGCGCAGAGGATACCGAGAAGAGGCCAGTACATTTATTTGCCCTCCTTGCCAAAGTAGTTTTTGAGGTATTCCGCGAAGCTCTTGTCACCGACCTTTGTGTCGCCCACGAGGTCGTGGCTGAGAGTCCATCTGGAGAAGAGGATGATATCGTGCTTTCCCGCTTTCTTGATCTTCGGAAGGTTTGCAAGGATGCCGAACAGCCATATGGGAGCCCATTTGATCTGTGTTGGCTTGCCCGCCGCCTTGAAGCACATGTCAGCCATTTCCTCGTACGTATATGTTTCTTTGCCACCCACGTTGTATGTCACGTTGGTGTCATTCATGTGTTCAACTATGAAGTCAGCGAAATCGGGGCAGTCGACCACATTGGCTTTTACCTGGCCGTAGCCTTTGAGAAGCTGCATCTCGCCTTTTTCGACATATGGCTTGAACACCTTGGCTATATCATAGAAGTATCCTGTCGGCCGGTAGATGACCCAGTCCATCTTTTCTTTTTTGATCTCCTGTTCCACCAGGTACTTTGCGTGGAGCATGGGGACCTTTTCGGCTCCGGGCTCGTCGCAGGAGATTACGGAGATGTAGTTAAACTTTTTGACGCCTGCCGACTTTGCTTCATTGTACAGGTTCATGTTCCCCTGATAGTCGATGTCATAGGAAGTGAATTTCGTGGATGCGCCTGTCAGTCCCATGGTTGTGATGACGACCTCGACGCCGTCGCAGAGGCCTTTCAGGGTCTCGGGATTCGTTGCATCGATGGATCTGAATGTATATCTGCCTTCAGTTCCCTCGACTTCTCTTTCCTTCAGGTCAGCTGCGATGACCTCGTGGCCTTCTCTGCAGAGAGATTTAAGTATCTCGGCTCCCAGATTGCCGAACGCGCCTGCAAGTAAAACTTTCATGTTCTTTTTCCCCCTATTTTTTATTCTTTTCCTTTGAACGTTTGTCGTTGATTATCTTCATATGTTCTTCAGTGACCAGCTCCACATTGTTCTCCTTCGCCCAGTCGACGCAGCCCTTGAGGACGAGAGGCAGGAACACGCGGGGCACGTTCAGAATAGTCTTGAGCGCCTCGTCGGTGAATTTCACCTTGTCATCGGCCCTGTCGGCCGCATATCTTACGGATGCCAGAGAAGCCTGCCGCATCTGAAGCAGCTCGGCTCTCATGCGAGTCTTTCTGTGGAACCAGAAGTTTTTGCTGTCACGGTAGCCGTAATCCACCGGAAGATGAGGGAAATCCTTTGCCCTTACGCCGTTGATTATGGCATCGCTGTACTTTTTCTTCATCAGGATCTTGTCTATCCTCAGGATGAAGTGGGCTCCAAACTTGCTCGTTATGCCGTTGAAATCGTGGTACGGACCTTCATAACCGTTGAGTTCACCCGGCATGTCGCCTGCAGCACCGTCAAGATCTCTCATCCAGGTGCATTCTATTACCTGAATAGCGTCTGTAAGGACCCACGGACGCTCTTCACCGGTCTCTTCCTGGATCAGGCCCTTTTCAAGCAGGAAGTTGCACTTGGGCATCTTTTCCTCAGGTTTGTCACCCGGCCAGGAAAGCTTTACCGCCTCCTTGAACGTCGAGGGTTTGTCGTCGATGAAGTTGATTGAGCATTTGCCGTTTCTCAGGATGTTCTGCGCCGTGTTGGAGGAATTTCGGCAGCTGAGAAGCATCGCGTAGTAGTCCTTGCCTGCCACGTAATAGGGCTGAACCAGGGAGTAGGGGCCAAGGGTGGTCTTCCCGTCCTCGCACATCGTTCCTATGATGACCGTGGGCATGGGGAAGAACAGTGACGTCTGGTAGAAGTTGTCTACGATTCTCAGGTTTTCAAAACTGCTCATGGTATGTATCTCCTTTTCTGTTTTTTCAGAACATGTATTTTATGACGGAGTAAAGCCTGTCAAAGCTACAGCCGGTGCCAGCCCATGACAGGAATGACTCCGCGATGAACATGGAAAGAAAATCCCTGTCTTCGGTTCTGGAATGTTCGCAGACAGGGAGTATGACTCTTGCAAGCTGATCCCTCAGAACGGGGTGCTTGCTGGTGAATGAGCCCATGGAATCCTTGACCGCGTTTTTATCTCTGAAAAGGGAGCTGTGAGACTCCACGAAGCTTTTCAGCAGTCCGAACGATTGCTCGAGAAAGGACTTCGGCTCATCAGAAGACAGCGCTTCCATCTCAGACAGAAGCCTGTCCCAGTCTTCAAGCATGTACGCGGCAACAAGGTGTTCCTTGGATTTGAAGTAATTGTAGAAGGTTCCGGTACCGATACCGCAGGCTTCAGCTATGGAGCGGATCGTCATGGCTGAATACCCTTCAGCCACCACCTGACGCCTGGCTTCCAGGATAAGGTTTTCACGGACATTTTCGATAAGTTTCGGCATAAAAATCGCCTCCGGACGTTTTTATGAACACGTTCACAATAATTATATTTCCGCGGGGACAGGTTGTCAACGGACTGGGAATATTTTGTTGCAAAAATAATCGGGATGTAATATAATATGGCAGAAAAACAAGAAGGAGGTACATACAATGGCAACATACGTCACAAAAGATACCCTTATCGGTGAGATCGTAAGAGAGTATCCCGAATCGATAGATATCCTGTTTGAAATGGGAATGCACTGCTTCGGATGTCCTGCAGCACAGGCGGAGTCCCTTGAGGACGCCTGCGCAGTCCACGGGATCGAGGTCGAAAAGATCGTAGGGGATATAAACAAGGCGATCGCAGAAGAAAGAGAATAGGGAATCCAATCAGGAAACGGAGCCGCGGCACGAGCTGCGGCTTTTTCCATGCAAAAGAAAAAGCACCCGAAGGTGCTTTTCCGATTATGGTCAGTTCTAAGCGATGACCTGTATCTCGCTTCCGCTGTACCTGTTCTTTTTTATCACGATCTGCTTGTCGATCCTTGACTTCAGCCCATCGACGTGGGAGATGATCCCAACCAGCTTGTTTCCTTCAGTCAGGTCCGCTAGAGCCTGCATCGCGAGTTCCAGCGACGTGCTGTCGAGGGAACCGAAACCTTCGTCTATGAACATGGTGTCGAGCCTGATCCCTCCGGACCTTGACTGGATCTCGTCCGCCTGGCCGAGCGCCAGGGCGAGGGCTGCTTTGAACTGCTCGCCTCCCGACAGGCTGTTTATGTTCCTTTCCGTGGCAGTTCCGTGATCGATGACGTTCAGATCGAGACCGATCTTTGTCCTTCCGTCACGTTCGGAGCTCCTTTTCAGTTCATACAGTCCGTCGGTCATCTTCATCAGCCTGACGTTGGCCCGGGCGATGATCCGGTCAAAATATGTCATCTGCACATATGTTTCCAGAGTTATCCTGTCCTTCCCGTTGATGTCCCCGTTTGCAGTATCGCTGAGAGCGCCGACCCATTTCAGCTTTTCCTCGATTTTCCTGAGTTCTTCCAATTTGGAGCTTATTGACTCCCGGATCCTTGTGTTGCTGTCAAGACGCGAGGAGATTTTCCGGCTTGTTTCTGATACACCGTCTCTTTTGGCTGAAAGGCCTTCCCGGTCTTTGACAAGTTTTTCCGCATCAAGCCTTTCCTGACCTGCAAGCTGTTTCTCATTTTCAGCTATGGCGGACTTGATGGCTGCGACATTTCTTTCCGCTTCATCGCATCTGTTCTTCGCCCCGGCCAGCATTTCCTCTATCCTGCGCTTTTCCAGGGTGAGTTCTGAGATTATTGAATCCGCTTCCTCTTTGCTGCTGTATTCCAGCTTTGATGACAGTTCGGCAGTCGATTTTTCGGTTTCCTTGAGGCTGGCCTTCAGCCCTTCGAGATTCTTCTCGGATTCCGACAGATCAGAGTTTATCTGCTCCAGAGACTGTTCGCTCCGGGCCAGAAGCCCGTTCAGTTCCTCCTGCCGTTCAGCTTTCTTTCTGGCATCTGACAGCTTAACGCCTAGCTTCTCAAGTTCCTGTGAAACCTCCAGTTTTCTTGCGGAGATCGCTGTGTCAGCACTGTCTATGGATGAACAGTCAAGCGTATCGGCTATGTCGGTTTCCAGCTGCTTGCTGACAGTTTCAAATTCTGTTTTCAGTCTTCCGGCTTCATCACTTGCTTCGCGCTCTGCCTTTTCAGCGATGTTTTTGTTACTTTCCAGCTTTTCAAGCTCATTCTGGGACGGGGCATCCTTCTGTTTTTTTGCTATGCGGACATGGACAGTGGAACCGCAGACAGGACACGGTGAACCTTCTTTCAGTGATTCCGCAAGGATCCCGGCCTGATTGTCGAGAAAGAGACGGTGCTTTTCCGAGTATTCGTCTCTCAGTTCCTCAGCATCTTTTCTTTTCTCAAGATAATCATTCTGAGCTGTTTTGAGGTTATCAGACAGTTCGTCATGAATTTTGAGTCTGTCAGACAGTTTATCCAGCTTTTCGGAGTTCTTTTCCAGATCTGCGATCCTGAACTCGGTTTCCTTGATGTCAGAAGCGGCATCCGACAGGGACGCAAGTTCTGTTTTCATGGACTTTAATGAATCATTGAGCTGCTGCTGACTGTTGCGTAAACCAGCTGCGGTTTTTTCTGTCACGGAGATTTTCTCAGACAGTTCAGCTACACTATTTTTCTTTTCATCCAGAAGATCATAATCCGGCAGGGAATTGCTGATCGTGGTGATGGCTTCTCCGAGTTTGTCTGCCCGGGGCCTATCGGCTTCAGCTTTTTCAAGCTCAGCTTTTGATTCTTTCTGCTTTTCCTCAGCTTCAGCGAGCCTTGCCTTGTTCTCTTCCAGAAGTTTGCCCGTTTTTTCGTAGCTTTCCGCCCTGGTGATCAGTTCCGACAACCTGTCTATCTGTTCATTGAGAACGGAGAGCTCGTTTTTCAGCCGGTTATCTACTTCAGAATCCTTTGTGATGAGCGTTGCAAGGATTGTGTCCGCTTCACCTGCAGGGATCTGTTTGCTCTTGAGTTTGTCAACTTCTACATTGAGCGGATCAGCATCATCTACCATTATCTGAGATATGTACTGTTCGACCGATCTGCCTGCAGTCTCGCTATCCGATCTCAGACTTTTCTTTGCGGCCTTGAGAGCTTCCTGAAGGTCGTTGTATCTGTTTGTCTTGAACAGTTTCCTGAATATCTCCTGGCGGGTGGCCGTGTCTTCGCTCAGGAGCTTCCTGAAATCCCCCTGAGCTATCATGGCTATCTGGCTAAACTGTTCCTTGGTGAGGCCAATCAGCTCCTGAACGGCGCTGTTTACCGGTTTTATCCCTGTTATCGTTCTGTTGCCGGGGCATCTGAACTCCGCATCACCGGACTGTTTTGTTGTACCGGTCCCCCTTGCTTTCGGCCTTTCATAATCGGGATTCCGTCTGATGGTATATGTCTGCCCCGCATATTCAAATTCCAGTTCTACAAATGTAAGAGTTTCCGGATCTGCAAAAGCCGACCGGAACATTCTGGGTTCTCTTTCCTCTCCGCTTGCCGTTCCGAAAAGGGCATAGGCTATCGCGTCGAAAATGGTGGTCTTGCCCGCTCCGGTCTCACCGGTTATGAGGTAAAGGCCTTTCTTACCGAGCCTGTCCATTTCCAGGACGACCTTTCCTGGGTAGGGGCCGAATGCGGACATCGTAAGTTTTACCGGTCTCATCTTTTGTCCCCCCATTCCTTTTCTATGAGTGATTCCATATATCTCTTCTGTTCCTCTGACATCTGAAAACCGTTCGTTTCTTCGTAGAATGTGCTGAAGATGTCTATTGGCAGCAGTTCCTCGACATTTTCCAGAGCGTCAAAACTTGCCTCATGGCGTGTACGCTGGTTGTCATAGCTCAGTTTCAGTATGTTGTGATATACGGTCCTGAGCTTGTCCATGGCGTGGGGAACATCATGCTCGTCTGTGAGTATCACATGGACATAATCATCCTGCAGGGAAGTGTCCTTATAGAAGTTCTTGTTCGTCAGCTCTTCGTAGGTACCGCGCAGCTCCACAAGATCGCGTTTCGGGATCAGCGGAACGGTCCGTATTTCAAGCTCCCCTCTGTCCCTTATATCGACTACGGTGACGGATTTGTCCTGTCCGGCTTCCGAAAATGAATACTTAAGCGGCGTCCCGCAGTAGCGGATGTGCGTCCTTCTGTTACCGGAGTCCACATTCTGGGGCCGGTGGATGTGGCCGAGAGCGACATAGTCGAATCCGTCAAATACGGAACTGTCCACATTGTCCGCACCACCGACTGACATTTCCTCCGAACCTGACTGTTCGGAGTCCGTGATGAACTGGTGGGTTATCAGGACGTTGCGTTCCTTTTCATTGATGTCCATCTTCCCGATGACACACTTGACCGCGTCCGTATACGACTCGATTCTTTCATCTTCAAAGACCGCGCGGACGTTGGCCGGCTTTATGAACGGAAGCAGGTAGATGTTGATCCCGCCCCGTTCGTCAGTCAGTTGCACCGGATCAGGAGCGCCCTTGAAGACCGGAGAGAGATAAATGCCGCTTGCATCCATGATCCTGTTGCCGAAAGCCAGCCTTTCGGGAGAATCGTGATTCCCGCTTATTATGAAGATCTTGAGGTGCCTTGATGCCAGCTTTACGAGAAAATCATCGAACAGCTCCACTGCTTCACCCGAGGGAACTGATTTGTCATATACGTCTCCCGCTATGATGACGGCGTCAGGAGATTCTTCGTCAATGATCTTAAGGATCTTCAGAAGGATGTCTTTCTGATCTTCAAGAAGGGAAACGTCATGAAGACGTTTGCCTAAATGAAGGTCGGACAGGTGGATAAATCTCATATTTAACCTCGCTTTCAGGATTTCGTATTCATTATATCACAGGAGGTGTGACATTTTCGGTACAGTTGTGTGATTTTCCCGGAATGGAGAAAGAAAAATGTCCCCGGACCGGGGACAAAAGCCTTGAGGCATCCCGAACCTGCGGGATGCCTCAGCAATGCTTGTATTTTTCTCGATTATTTCAGAATCTTGATAGAGCCGATGAGCGGGAATTCCTTTGCCTGTCCCTTGGATGCGCTTACGATGCCGAGTACTGTGAATACAACGCACAGTGCCAGAACCAGATACAGAGCTACCATGAGGATATATGCAAATATCTTGACAACAGGGATCCATGTCAGTGCGCCGAGAATGGCGAGAGAGATCCAGCAAGCAGCTTCAACTATTGCAAGGATCAGACCCTGGTTAGCATGGAAGCGGGCGAATTTGGATTCCTTAGCTGCAAAAATCGGTACCAGAACGAGCCATGAGATGTAAGCGAGAATGCCCATGGTCTTGTTGTCCTGGATGTCCTGGGGATCGAACTCTTGAGTGCGGTCTTTGATGTTCAGATCTGCCATTTAAGTGTCCTCCTGAAAAGAAATATAGTTTTATATTGAATGGGCTAACCCTGTCAGCTCATGTCAACGCAAGAATCCGTTGATGATCTGTTCCTCGGCTTCCTGTTCCGTCAGCCCCAGAGTCATCAGTTTTGTGATCTGCTCGCCGGCGATCTTGCCGATGGCAGCCTCGTGAACCAGGGATGCGTCAACGCAGTTCGCCTCGAGTCCGGGCACAGCGAGGATACGTCCCTTATCCATTATAATCGAATCACACTCGGTATGTCCATAGCATTCTGCATTTCCGAGTATTTTTGCATCAAATTTTTGAAAAGAATTGTCTTTTGCGACCGATCTTGAGACCACATCGGCGCTTGAACCTTTCCCGTTTAGGGTAACGGCGTATGTGCTGATGGCTCTCTGGTCCCCGTGGGTCATGAGACGCTCACGGACGACGAGCTTCGCGCTGTCGGCCAGTTCGGCGGTCGTTGTGCGTACTGTATCGTCAACGCCCTTTATCTGGACCATCTCCATCTCCATGGAACTGTTTTCTTCCATGTACACTTCAGTTCCAGGGTTCAGGATCCTCTTGCCTTTTCCTTCTCCGGAACCGTAGTGCTTCTCCACATACCGGACGTGAGAATTCTTTCCGACATAGAACCTGTGAATTCCGTCATGTTCGGAATCCTGGTTGCCGCAGTTGTCGATGCCGCAGCCTGCCACGATGAGCACATCGGCATCCTCGCCGATGAAGAAATCGTTGTATACGACTTCTTTGAGTCCCGATTTGGTCATTACGACCGGGATATGCACGCTTTCGTGCTTCGTGCCCGGTTTGATCCTTATTTCCAGACCGGAAACGTCGGTTTTCGAGACTATTTCGATATTTTCCGTGGAACGGCGTCCAGCGGATTCACTGTTTGAGCGGATGTTGTATGCGCCTTCAGGTATCTCGTGGAGGTCTGCGACCTCGAGGAGCAGCCTTCTCTGTATATCATCTAATTTTGCCATGACTGCCTCCTACACCGAACGTTTGCAGCCTTTTACGGCATATCTCGTTCCCGTGAGATGCGGGAGCACCTCGTCTCTGGGACCGAACATATCGATCATCCCATCTTTCAGGACGATTATGTCATCGGAGATGTTCATTATCCTTTCCTGGTGGGAGATGATGATAATGGAACTGTCCTTGATGTTTGTCCTCAGATTCTGGAAGACTTCGATGAGATTCTGGAAACTCCACAGATCTATGCCGGCTTCGGGCTCGTCGAAGATCGAGAGTGAAGTGCCTCTTGCGAGCACTGTGGCTATCTCTATCCTCTTAAGCTCCCCCCCGGAGAGACTGGAGTTTATCTCACGCTCGATATAGTCCGCGGCACAGAGGCCTACCGCTGAAAGGTATTCGCAGGCCACAGCAGTTGAGATCCTTTTGCCTGAGGCTATACGCAGGATATCCGAGACCCTGATGCCTTTGAATTTGACGGGCTGCTGGAAGGCAAATCCGATGCCCAGCTTAGCACGGTCGGTTATGGACATGTCCGTGATATCCGTCCCGTTGAGAAGGATCTTTCCGAATGTGGGCTTTTCTATACCCATTATGAGCTTGGCGAGGGTGGATTTTCCGCCGCCGTTGGGACCGGTTATGACTACCAGTTTCCTGTCATCTATCTTCAGGTCGACATTCCTGATTATTTCCTTGTTCTCGTTGTCCACGGGAACTTCAAATGATACGTTCTTTAATTCCAGCACAGGAATACCTCTTCGATTTTTGCTATAACAAATTCACGCGTCCATTATATCATAATTTGCATTATGTGTCAAAAAAACATGGGCAAAAAACTATGTGACAAAATACGGCGAAGGCATATGACAGACGGGGCGGATATGATATAATGGCAGGAGAACAGAACAGGAAGGGACGACACAGTTACTATGAGTTTTTACGGCAGCGAAACCGCGACAGTTCTGCCTGTGGCAGATGATTTCACCAAGGCAGGCGATCCCCGAAACCTTTACCTTATTCTCAGGCAGTTGTGGAGCGCTGATACCTGCGCTCCGAGGATGAGGGAAAGATGGTCAACAGATAACCCGACGCTTGGACAGTGCTCGATCACCGCATTCCTTGCCCAGGACATATACGGCGGGAAAGTGTTCGGCGTCCCGCTCAAAGACGGAAATTTCCATTGCTACAACGTGGTCGGAAACTGTGTCTTCGATCTGACGAGCGAACAGTTTCTTCCCGAAAAACTCAGCTATGAATGCAACCCAGAGCAGTTCCGGGAAGTGCATTTCAGCAAGGCAGAGAAGTTCGAGAGGTACAAACTGCTGAAGGAGGGACTGATCAGCCTGTTATCCGATGGTTGACGGGTGGTTTGTATTGATTTTTTAGTTTAGTGCGTGTATAATATTTTATTGAAGAAAACCCTGAAAGCGTGAGGTGATTCCATGCATCCATACATAGTACAGCATCTGTTCGGAATAGAATGGCTCAACATAGCAACCTACGGCACATGCATCGCGGTAGGCCTTCTGGCCTGCTTCATCGTTCTGGAGTATTACAGCAGATATATCGGCATAAAGAAAAAGCTGCGCGATTTCCTGTTCTATGACGGAGTCTTCTCCACCATAGCCGGATTCGGATCTGCCTTCCTTTTCCAGAATCTGTATAACTACATCGATGACCCGGAGCATTTCCAGTGGGAAAACACCGTTACGTTTATTGGCGGACTTCTGGGCGGCTCAATCATCTTTGTTATAGTTTACCTTATCGCGAAAAAGAGACTTCCGCAGAGGCTGTGCGATGCTGCTCCGGTAATACCTTGCTGCATAACGATCACACATGCATTCGGAAGGATCGGATGCTTCTTTGCGGGATGCTGCTATGGAAAACCGACAGACAGCTTCCTCGGCGTGAAATTCCCGCACCTTGCGGAAAAAGTCCATCCGACTCAGCTTTACGAGTCAGCTTTTCTGTTCATCCTTTTTGCGGTCCTTTCGTTCCTGCTTCTCAAGAAGCTGTTCAAGCATACCCTCAGTGTGTACATGATAGCATATGGCATCTTCAGATTTGCCATCGAATATCTCAGGGACGACCACAGAGGAGAATTCGTGACCGGACTCACACCTTCCCAGTTCTGGTCGATAGCAATGGTGGTTCTTGGCATCATTCTGATCCCGCTCATGAACAAGTGGGGAGTGGATCTCAAGAAAACAAGAGCTGAAAGGATTGCCGAAAAGAACGCACAGGAAAATGGTGAGGCCGAAAAACCTGCCGATACTGATGAGAAGCCGGTGGAAGAGGCCGAGAAAGAATCTGAGGAAGCGTCTGAAGAAGTAGTAACAGAGGAAAAATAGAGATATCACAGTGTCGTTGTCCCCAACTGGAAAACGGCACTGTTTTGCAAAAATATAAGGGAAGATCGATTATGAAAAGAAGACTACTTGTTTCACTCTTTATATCTGTCATCCTTTTATCCGCCCTATCTATTGCCGTCATAGCGGATGGTGTTACTGACTGGACAAGCAACAATTCTCTCCCTTCAGAAACTGGATCCTATGTATTAAAGAACGACGTAAACTTGAGTAGTACATGGTACGTAACTGAAGATATAGTTCTAGATCTAGGAGGTCACAATATTATTCTGACGGGGAGCAACGGAATAGAAATACAATCACATTCGTTGACTCTAAAGGGGAGTGGCACAATAAGCTTTACAAGTGAAAGGGACAGCAATAAGTATTTCATTAAGATAACCGCCAATGGCATGTTGAATCTTAATGGTCCCACCTTAACAAGCTCCATTAAAACGTGCTTAAAAGGCGGAGGCGTCTGGGTAGAAAGTGGCACGTTTAACATGACCAGTGGGGAAATAACTGGTTGTAGAGCAATTAGCAACAGCGATGGTTTTGGTGGCGGGGTCTATGTAGCCCCAAACGCAGTATTCAACATGTCAGGTGGCAGAATCTGGGGAAACAATTCAGTAAATGGCGGAGGTGCGTTTTTTGATACTGGCTCCCATGTTAATCTATCTGGTGGTGAGATAACAGGTAATACTGCAACTAGACGAGGCGGCGGTGTTAATTCCTTACACAACTCATCAAATCCGTTGCTTTTATCAAGCGGGATTAGAATAACAGGCAATACAGTCAACACTTCGGATAACAATCTTGATATTGATAGTCCAACTTCTGCAATAGAAATAGAGGGAATACTAACAGGGCAAATCGGAATCACTTCAACAGGAGCAGGTGTTGTCTCAGGCTCATCAACAGCGGATAAATACACTATTACTCCGGTATCATCTACAGTGGATTATACAAGCAGTTCAAGTATCTTTGCCTCAGACAATCCGACAAACTTTGTAATTGGAACGAAAGAAGGGAAGATTGTTCTCGGCAGAACGAGAACTATAACATTTAATGCCAATAACGGAACTGATGCGGCAACTACTGCCAGCGCGGCACACGGCTCCGACTACACTACACCTGCTTGTACATTCACAAAAGCAGGGTATAGATTTACAGCATGGAACACTGCATCAGACGGAACCGGCACACCATATGTCTCTGGGTCGACAATTGAGGTGGAAGGGAGTAATGTTACCTTATATGCCCAATGGGTGGAAGCAGTTCCCGAATTCAGTGGTCATTCAGTTACACTGACTGGTGATGTAGGGCTGAATTTCCTTATGATCCTTCCTGAAGGCCTGGATTATTCCGGCAGTTATATGGAATTTACACTTCAGGGCAGCACTTCAAGAGTATATACTACTGAGGCAGTGCACGAATCATCAGGGAAGTACAGATTCACATGTTATGTTTCATCAATCCAGATGGCTGAAAAGGTAACACCGGCATTCCATTACGACAGCAAATCTGTGGATGGAACTGCGTTTTCCGTTAAAGATTACATAGATTACGCAAAACAGCACAGTTCAGAGGCGGAATATGCAGGTGTCATCGACATAGTCAATGCACTGGATGATTACGGATATTATGCACAGATTAGATTGTCTGCTATAAGAGGGTGGAGGATTGGAACAGACTACAAGGAGATGACAGGAGACTTCACAGAGTTTACTGAAGGTCAAAAATCTGATGTTACGTCTGCGGTCTCAGACAAGGGACTTTCAAAAAACATTAAAGATACAACTCTTGTTGATAAGATTACATATTCCATGGATTTCCTGTCCAGCCCACTGATTTACATCTATGTTAAACCGGTTTCGGTCATATCGGATATAAAGGCTTACGAGGTTACCGGGGAAACGAAAGCGCTTGCCGTTGAAACAATGCCGGACGGCAGATACAGGGTTATTATAAGCGCAGGCATGATTTATAATGTCGAAACAACACACAATATTTCGATAAAATCAGGCGATACGGAAGTGGCAACAGTAGATGTTTCGGGATTCTCGTACGTAAGGGCAGCAATGGGTTCCGGGACTTTGGATGAGATCAACTTTATGACTGCATTTTACAGATTCTACGCGGCAACAAAAAACTATGTTACAACTCATACAGGTTCGTAAGGGGGATTCGTGTATGAAAGAGTACATCAGTGTTGAGATCGAAATAATCATGATATCGGATGCTGTTGGAACGGATATTATCGGTTCCTCCGGAAAAGGTCCGACAGAAGATGGAGAGTACGACTCATGAAAAAACGTTTAGCAATTCTTGTTATTACTGCTGTGGTGCTGATGTCAGCGGTTTTCACACCTGCTGCGACGGAGACTAATTTTAACGACCGCAGCGACATCGGCGCTGCATATACAGAAGCCGTAGACGCGATGGCGGCCCTCGGCGTCATTATCGGTTTCCCCGGTAATCTGTATTATCCGCAGCTTGCTCTCACGAGAGAACAGGGCGCGAAGATCATTACGTACATAATTCTGGGACAGAAAGCGGCTGATGCTCTGGAATGCACAGACCACGTCTATTCAGATGTGAAGGAGGACGACTGGTCCGCGCCTTCCATCCAGTGGTGTACTGCCCATGAAATAATACTGGGATACGGCGACAACCGTTTCGGACCCAAGAATCCTCTTACCGGATACCAGTTCGCGAAGATGCTGCTCTGCGCCCTTGAGCTGGGCAAGCAGGAGAGGTATGTGGGCGACACGTGGAAGGACAGGGTAGCTGAAGACTGTGAAAGATTCAAGCTGTTGAAAGGCGATAAGGACATGTTGTCCGACGAGCCTCTGAAACGTGAACAGGCAGCTCTGATGGCATACAATGCGATCCTGAGCAGTGATCTCGCTTATCTGCTTGATTCAGGCGATTCCGGGTCGACCGGAACACGTGATACACGCGACACTAGGGATACCGTATGGACTCTGCCCATAGAACCCGATACTGATGACACGGGAAATAAACCGGACGAGAGCCTGCCGGATGATTCCCAGAATCCTGATACCAAAGAATCCGAGACACAGCAGTCCGAGACTCAGGAATCCGAGACTCAGGAGTCTGAGACCCAAGAATCCGAGACCCAGGAGTCCGAAACTCAGGAATCAGAGACCAAGGAATCAGAGACAAAGGAATCGGAAACACAGAATTACGAGACAGGCATCGTTCTGCCTGAGGTGCCGTGATCAATCCGAAAGGACAAATTAACAGGAAATGAGAGCAATAGCCTTGTTCCTGGCTTTCCTTATGGCTGTTCTGCAAGGCCTGGGCCTGATCAGACCTGAGGATGACGGCACTGTCGAGGCCGTATACCTGGGGGTCGAGAATTACGGACAGGAAGATGTGAACAGAGAACATCTCAATGAGTTCAGCTACATATTTGAAGTCGACGGGGAGCAGATAGTCCTGAAGATCCCGGAGGACTGCGAAAGCCAGGGGCGCGACAAGGAATACCCGGTACAGAATATTCTGAAATACGGGTATAAGTACAGAATAAAGTATAATGAAGGGAATCTGGAATACATAAGAGAGGTCCCTGTGACCGGTGACGAAACCGTGCCGCAGATAAAGGGAAATCCCGGGGAAAAGACCATCCTCAACCTTCTGAAGACCGCCATGATGCCGGTGGGATCCGCGCTTTACATATACGGCGGCGGATGGAACTGGCAGGACGAAGGGGCTTCCGAGTTTGCGACGGACATAGGTGTCGCTCCGGAGTGGAAAAGATTCTTCAGAGAAAATGATGCCGGATACTCCTTCAGAAACAATGAAGACAGGAAACACAGCTACTATCCCCACGGAGGATACAACCAGTACTACTACGCCGGCCTTGACTGTTCGGGATATCTCGGCTGGGTGCTGTACAACACCTTTAATACCGGCCCCGGCGGGGAAGGCATGGTGTGGTCATCGACTACCGTCGCCGGCAGACTGGCTGACCTCGGATACGGTACGTGGGACAAGGAGAAGCCCGGGGAGGGGCGTGAAAAACTGCTTCCCGGTGATATCGTAAGCATAAAGGGACATGTATGGATGTGCGTCGGCACCTGCGGTGACGGGAGCATCCTGATCGTCCATTCGACACCTTCTCCCAGCAGGGACGGATTTGAGGGCGGAGGAGTCCAGCTCAGTGCCATAGGCATGGGAACGGACTGCGAAGCGTACGTCCTTGCGGACAGGTATATGAAGGAACACTGTCCCGAATGGGCGGAAAGATATGAAGTCCAGCTGAAAAGCCTGTCCGTGTACATGGATCTCAGCCATGAGAAGGCTGGGATATTCACCTGGGACACGGGATCCGAAGACGGTCTTGAGGATCCTGAGGGCATAAGAGACATGAGCCCGGAAGAGATACTTGAACTGATTTTTGCCGGTGATGAGCCGCAGGAACCTCAGCAGGGAACAGAAGACATGACAACAGAAGAGCAAGCCGCATCATAAGGTGCGGCTTCTTCAGAATACGGAGAGTTTTATCATGATATCATTTGCAAGTGATTACATAGCAGGGGCACATCCTGAAGTACTGAAAAGACTGTGCGAGACGAATCTCGAGGCTCTGCCCGGATACGGAACGGACAGATACTGCGAGTCCGCAAAGGAAAAGATCCGCCTTGCATGCTCCATGCCCGAAGCTCAGGTGGAGTTCATCGCGGGAGGTACCCAGACGAACGCGGTGGTCATATCATCCGTGCTGAAGGATCACGAGGGAGTCATCGCAGCGAGAACGGGGCATATAAGCGTGCACGAGGCGGGAGCCGTGGAGTACACGGGGCACAAGGTCCTTGAACTCGATCCGGCCGACGGGAAGCTGAACGCGGACAGGGTCAGGAGCTTCGTTGCGGATTTCTATTCCGATGCGAACCGGGACCACATGGTGTTCCCGGGCATGGTGTACATATCGCATCCCACGGAATACGGCACCCTGTACACGAAAAAGGAACTTGAGGAACTTTCCGCGGTCTGCCGGGAATACGGCATGACCCTGTTCCTCGACGGCGCCAGGCTGGGATATGCACTGATGAGCCGGGGAACGGACGTGACGCTTCACGACATAGCAGAGTTGACGGACGTGTTCTATATCGGCGGAACCAAGGTCGGAGCTCTCTGCGGAGAGGCCGTCGTGTTCACGAAGAACAACATGCCGCCTCATTTCATAACTTCAATAAAGAGAAGAGGGGCGATGCTGGCGAAGGGAAGGCTCCTCGGGATCCAGTTCGATGCTCTGTTCACAGACGGACTGTATTATGAGATCGGGAGCCACGGTATCGAAATGGCAGAGAAGCTGAAGACCGTATTCCGGGATCTCGGATACACGTTCTTCATCGATTCACCCACGAACCAGCAGTTTCTGATCATGGAAAACGGTCTCATGGAAAAACTCAGCCGGTCTGTCATTTTCGAGGTCTGGGAAAAGGTGGACACCGGGAATACAGCCGTGCGTTTCGTCACAAGCTGGTCCACCACGGATGAGGATATCGAGGGACTGAAAAACATCCTCAAAAAAATCTGAAAAAATTTTTCAAAACTGAAAATATTTAAGCTCCTTCTAAGGTTCGGGTGATAGAATACGCCCAGAAAAACAGAAAAGGAGCTTTTTATCATGAAAAACAGAATCACAATAATCATAGCAGCTATACTGGTCTGCCTGGTCTTCGCAGGCTGCGCGAGCGTGGCGGCAGATATTAACGTCCAGGAAAAAGCAGAGACGTCAGTGATGACCGGCGATACCGGGTCAGCATCATCCCAGCATGTGGACGCCGGAACAGTTGCCGACACGACGGTAAGCACATCAGATGAAACAGTTTCGGAACCGGTCAGTGAGGCGGTGACAGCCACAGCCAACGTGACATCGACCGGAATGATCGATGCGACAGATCTTTTCACGAACAGGGATCTGAAGCAGACGGCAGATACGACAGGAGCCGTATACTACTCGGTCACCAGCAACAGCGATATCACGATATCCGCTGAGGGCGTGTATGTCATAACAGGGACAGCCTCCGAAAGCACCATCATAATTGACGCGGACGACGAGGACAAGATCCAGCTGGTGCTGGACGGAGTCTCCATTACGAACAGTGACTTTCCGGCTATATACGTAAAGAATGCTGACAAGGTCTTTATCACGACTACGGCATCCGACAGCTACCTCACAGTCACCGGAACATTCGCTTCTGACGGATCCACGAACACGGACGCCGTGATCTTCTCAAAGGACGACATGGTGATAAACGGGACGGGCACACTGACCATAAGCTCGACAGCCCACGGGATCACCTGCAAGGACGACCTCAAGATCACGGGATCCACGATCAAGATCACAAGCGGTTCCAGTGCCATCCAGGCAAACGACTCCATAGCCGTGGCCGCCGGGGAACTGATCCTTCAGTCGACGACGGACGGCCTCCATGCCGAGAATGATTCCGACAGCAACAAGGGTTACATATACATCTGCGGAGGAACGATAACGATCACTGCAGGCGACGACGGTATACACGCGGTAACGGTGGTCCAGATCGACGGAGGCGAGATCTCCATCACAGCAGCTGAGGGCATTGAGGGGACATACATCCAGATCAATGACGGTACGATAAACATCTCCGCATCCGATGACGGTATAAACGGAGCGAAGAAGACGAATCTCTACACACCGACGGTTGAGATCAACGGCGGATATATAACCATAAAGATGGGACAGGGCGACACCGACAGCATAGATTCCAACGGATATATCTACGTAAACGGCGGTACCGTGGACATCACCGGTCAGAGCTCTTTCGACTATGACATCAACGCTGAATACAACGGCGGGACCATCATAGTCAACGGCCAGACCACCAATACCATTACGAACCAGTTCGGAGGCATGGGCCCGGGTGGAATGGGTCAGGGCGGATTCGGAGGGTTCGGCGGTTTCGGCGGAAGATAAGATACGCTTTTCTCCTTTCACTTTCTTGTATATATAAAGCAGGCAGTCCGCATCGGAATGAGGTGCGGGCTGCCTGTCTGTCATCTGAGTTTTCCGGCAAACGCCTTTATCATCTTCGTCTTTTCGATATCCGGTTTCTTCGCCGGTTCTATAAGGATCATCTCCGCTTCGAATCCTTCTATCCCGAGCAGCTCCCTGAGCTTGGCGAGGACTTTGTCTCCTCCGCCTCCCTTGTAGCAGAGAAAAACGGAGAATTTCTTGCCCTGAAGAGCTTCTTTGTTCCGGGATATGAACGATCTTATGGGCGGCGTCACGCAGCTTGCCCATACGGGGAGCCCGAAAACGATGTGATCATACTGTCCGGCATCGAATTCGTACGGGACCAGTTCGGGCTCTTCGCTCGCAAGCGCCGCTCTTCCCCCGTTGAGGAAACGGTATGGCTTGACGGTCTTGATACCGATAAGATCGCACCCGGCTTCCTTTTTGATCTCTTTTGCGACATATTCGCAGTTGCCTGTTCTCGAGTAGTATACGACGGCTGTTTTCATTTTGCTCCTCCTTGTGATCATGCCTTTACGGCAAAAAGATTCAGATCCCACATGGGAAGACACGGGACGCGGCGCAGATACAGCCTGTGTCCCGGCAACAGTTCTGATATTTTTGCGGGGATGTCGATTATATCATCCGTCCTGTGATAAGCAGAGACGATCAGATCCGGCTCATATTTTACAATTGTAGAAATACCGCCCGACAGTGCCTGCATCTCCAGCCCCTCTATATCGAGCTTTATCAGCTGGAACCCGTCTCGGGGGGCGATGCTGTCTATTGTCACGGTCTGTATATCGGTATATTCGGCCCTTCTTCCTCTTCCGCTTTTTCCCGATCCCCGGCTTCCCTGGGATGAGAATCTCAGCAATGAATCATTCTGTGCCAGGGCAGCATTGAGAGGTATCACCGAAGCCCTGTTTTCTGATTCCGCATATGCCAAAAGCTTTGCGAAAGTCTTTATGTCCGGCTCCACTGCCCAGACCTTTTCCGGCGCCAGTGCGGTGATGAGGGAATCTGCCGTATCGCCCCTGTAGGCTCCGCCGTCCAGGATGTTCCTGTATTTCCTTCCTGTCAGCAGTTCCTCCACGGACTGTACGAAGGGCTGTGTGCG
>JAEEGL012085378.1_pt1 | contig 29214 bp, 11 predicted proteins | sample 9134231 | NCBI WGS metagenome assembly JAEEGL01 (sample SAMN16246548, study PRJNA631951) | gut metagenome | biome: gut microbiome; feature: rumen; material: fiber-attached | host: Bos | place: Iran: Karaj | collected 2018-10 | reverse complement strand
CCCGCAATATTTATGAATTAAAACCGGGACAAATACGAGTTTATTTTGCAAAAAAAAACTCCCCGGGCGGGACTCGAACCTGCAACATTTCGGTTAACAGCCGAACGCTCTGCCATTGAGCTACCGAGGAATAACTCTTTATATTCTCATTATAACAAAACAAATTTTATTGTAAAGAAATTTTTTGAATTTTCCTACAAATAGCCTAAATAAAGTAATTTTTGGTCAAAAAAATAATGAAACTTTGTGTAAAATTTATTAAGATTTTTATTGACAAAATTTAATAAAATCTGTTAAAATTTGCATAATTGTTACTTTATAGAGGGGGTGAAATTATGTTCTTCAGTCCAAGACATGCCCGCGATTCATTTAGAAGCTAATAAAAGATTTTATCAAGAAGTTTTTATCGTTTGAAAATAAAAATTTATTGTTAAAGTTTTGTGTCAATTTTTTCCTGTTTAAACATAGGGAAAAATAATTTGCGTTTACAATTTATTCTTATAAAGGAGATTTTTATGCTTATAGTTATGAAATCCTCAGCAAATGAGGAACAAATTTCGGTTGTTAAAAATACGATAGAAAAATACGGTTTCACTTCTCATATAGTCAGAGGTGATATACACACAGTTATATGTGGTGTTGGCGGCAAAATCGTTGACACGAGGGAATTGGAACTGCTTGACGGAGTTGAAAAAGTCGTAAGAATTATGTCCCCCTACAAGCTTGTAAGCAGAGTCGGGCATGAAGAAGATACGGTTATTGATGTTAAAGGAGTAAAAATCGGCGGAAAGAAAATCTCTATTATGGCAGGACCTTGTTCTGTTGAATCTTTTGAACAGATGGATGAAACTGCTTCAAAATTAGCAGCTTGCGGTGTTAAAATTTTAAGAGGTGGTGCATTTAAGCCTCGCACTTCTCCTTATGCTTTCCAGGGCTTAAAGGAAGAGGGCTTAAAAATAATGAAAAAAGTAGCTGATAAATACAATATGCTTGTTGTTAGCGAGGTTATGGAAATATCACAGATAGAAACAATGATGGATTACGTTGATATATTCCAAGTCGGTGCAAGAAATATGCAGAATTTTAACCTTTTATCAGAACTTGGGTTAATAAGCAAACCGGTTGTTTTGAAAAGAGGTTTCAGTTCAACTATTCAGGAATGGTTAATGGCAGCAGAGTATATTATGGCTGGAGGGAACCATGATGTTATTCTTTGCGAAAGAGGAATAAGAACTTTTGAGACAGCAACGAGAAATACTCTTGATATTTCAGCCGTTCCTACCGTAAAAAAACTTAGCCATTTGCCGATAATAGTAGATCCAAGTCATTCATCAGGCTTGCGTGACCAGGTTGCACCGTTATCAAAAGCATCAATAGCAGCCGGAGCAGACGGATTAATTATTGAAGTACATAACAATCCGGAAAAAGCACTCTGTGACGGAGCTCAATCACTTTATCCGAAACAATTTAAAGAATTGTACGGTCAATTAAAAACCATTGCAAAAGCTGTGGATAGACAGTTATAGTAAGATTTGAAAATTAGTTTAGCAAAATTTATTTTTGCTAAACTAATTAATCTTATAAAAATATGAGATATTAAAATTTTTTACAAAATCGGTTATAATTTTATAAAAAATTAAGCTTAAAACTTGACAAATTTGTACAAAATTTGTTAAAATTTGCTATGTTAGATTTTTGAGAGGTAAAAAATAATAATGTTTATACCAAAACATGGCATAGAGCTTTCTGATGATGAAATAAAATCAATATTAAAGGAAAATAATGTTAAAACCGTAAAATTACAATTTGTTGATATGAACGGACAGGTTAAAAATGTTAATATTCCTGTCAAACAAATTGATAAAATATTGAATAATGAGATGATGCTTGACGGTTCTTCTATAAAAGGGTTCAGAAGTATTGAAACATCGGATATGTTTTTTGTACCGGACAGAAAAACGCTTTGTTTGCTTCCTTGGCTTTCTTCAGAAAGAGGAAATGTCGCAAGATTAATTTGTGACGTATATAATGCCGATGGGACACCGTTTGAAGGCTGTCCAAGAGCTAATTTAAAGAGGGTAATTTCTGAAGCAAAAGAATTGGGCTATGAAATGAATATCGGACCAGAAGCTGAATTTTTCCTATTTAAACTTGACGAAAAGGGAAAAGCAACTACGGAAACAAATGATGTAGCTGATTATTATGATGCTGGACCGGATGACAGAGGTGAAGATGTAAGGTCAGAAATTGTTTATACTTTGCAGGATATGGGATTTGAAATAGAAGCGAGCCATCATGAAGCAGCAAAAGGACAACATGAAATAGGATTTAAATATGCTGATGTTTTGACTACAGCTGATAATGTAGTTACTTTTAGAGTAGTTGTAAAATCAATAGCCGAAAAATATAATCTTCATGCAACTTTTATGCCGAAACCGATATATGGAATAAATGGTTCGGGTATGCACTGTAATATTTCACTTTTCAAAAACGGTAAAAATGCTTTTGTTGATGAGAAAAGTAAAACCGGACTGAGTAATGTTGCAATATATTCTATAGGCGGGCTTTTGAAGCATATTCGTTCTATTACCGCAATAGCCAATCCTACGGTAAACAGTTATAAAAGACTTGTTCCTGGATATGAAGCACCTGTTTATCTTGCGTGGTCATTGGCAAACAGAAGCGCATTGGTTAGAGTACCGGCAAAGAGAGGTAACGCAACGAGAATTGAACTACGTTCACCAGATCCTTCTTGCAATCCTTATCTTGCTTTTGCAGCTATATTTACGGCAGTTTTGGACGGAGTGAAGAAGAAAACAGAACCTCCCGAAGCTGTTGATGGAAATATCTATAAATTTACGGGCAAAGAAAGAAAACGTTATAAGATAAATTCTCTTCCCGGCAGTTTGAATGAAGCTTTGGAACTAATGGAGCGTTCTACTATTGCAAGAGCTGCATTAGGTGAACATATATTTAATGAGTTTTTGGCAGCAAAACATCATGAATGGGATTCGTTTAGAACTTATGTTTCAGCCTGGGAACTCAATGAGTATTTGGTAAGGTATTAAATAAATAAGTATTATATTTTTAAATTACTTATTTTATCGGAATATTCTTTTGCTTTATTTTTATTGCCAATTTTTTCATAGGCATCTGATAATGTTTTGAGAAGTTTTGTATCATACCAAAAGTTTTTTTCATGTTTTTCTAAAATTTCTATTGCATTTTCGTATTCACCTTTTTGATATAAATAATGTCCATATAGTACTGTTTCATAATTACTAGGTTTTTTTATTGACTTATAATATTTCCCAAATTCTTCCATTTCATTACTGTATAAATAAAAAGCAAGTCTGTTGCTTCTTGATATATTTATATTTGCTGTATTTAACAACTTTTCGGCTTCGGTATAATTTTCTTCTGCTAAATATAATTTTATTAATAATAACTCTTTTTTATTTTTATTTTTATTTTTTATTCTTTTAATTAAATTTTCTGCTTTTGGATATTGTTTAAGTCCTATTAAAGCTTTGATTTCATATTCTAAAGATATATCATTATTAATAATAGGTTTATTTAAAGGATTAAGAGAAATTAACCTTATAAAAAGTTTTTGCCAAAAAGATTTTGTTATACTTTTAGCTAAATTGGTACCTTTTATTTCTTCTAGTTCTTTCTCTTTTATATATTTTATTAATTCATATTCCTTATCAAAATTTTCTGATTTTTCTAAATATACTGCAAGTGTGAGTATATATGAAAAATTCATTTTATCTTTATATTTATATAGTTCCTTCAAGTTATATTTATAATATTCTAAAATATCATAATTTAACATAAAAAAGTCAGGGTAAACCTCCAGTCCGTTTTTTATGATATCAGGTTTTTCTATATTTATATTTTTATATGCGTGATATAGATTTGAATAGTCTTCAGCTTCTGCTAAATATGGAGCAAGCTCTATTGCTTTTTCATAGTATTTTATTGCTTCTTCATTATTTCCTTTGATAAAATATTTCGCTCCTAGTAATTCGTAGGCTCTGTATGATGTGGGATATTTTTCTATTAAATTTAATGCTGTTTCTATAAATTCTTCCGTAGGATAAGTTTGTATATCTATTACATTATCCCACAAATTAAATCCATAATTTTGCCAATTTTCCATATTCTTTTTATAAATTTGCAATTCATTTTCATCCAAAAACATATTTCCTAATAACCTGCTTTGAATAATATTAGGAGAAAGTTTATTTGCTAAATATCCCATAATCTTTGGGTTAGAATATTCTAATATAAAATCCGAACCGATAATACATAAAAAACTTATTATAAAAAATTTTAGTTTATAAGAAATATTATATGTTTTATCTTTTTCTATAAAATTTTTAAACAGATAATTTGCTATAAAAGGAATAGATATAATGCATAGCAGTATCATAATAACGAAATATTGTTTGTAATAAATATGGAGTAAATCCAAAATCTTCCAATCCGGTATTAACCAAAGGAAAATTATAAAAATATTATATATTCCTAAGAATTTCCAATTAAATAATAAACATTTGAATGTATTAATTATTTCATCAGATATTTTATCATTTTCATGCTTTATTAAAAATTTAGTTAATGTATAAAATGATAAAATTATTGATAATATCGGAGAAAAACAAATAGATATTACGTAGTAAAAATTACTTGTTTCCGAATAGCTAAAATATTTAAAATTGTAAGTTAACCAAGGTATTAGTCCTTTTATATCTAAAATAGCATACGTTATATTTAATATACTTGCCATTATATAGGTCAATATTAAATATACAATCAACGATATTATAAAAGTTACCAAAAAAATTATGTATGATTTTAAACAAATTTTAATGGTGGGAATTTTTTTATTATTAAATATTGAAAAACATAAAAATATAAATGCAGGAGGCAATAAAAATAATAACAAGAAAATACCATACCCGAAGCGATTGAAGGTAAAAGTTGGTGTAAAAATTAAAAATGTGATAAATAAAAGACTTAATAAAAATAAGGGTTTATTAATATTATTCATAATATTGGTTTTAATATTCCTTTACTGCAATTCTTTGTTAAAATTTTTTATTAACGATAATACTATCGATAATATTATTTAGACTATCAAACAAAGAAAATTATCGCATAATAAGCATATTAGGACAATGTTTGTTTATGTTATGATAGGTATATTATCGTTAGGAGTGTAAAATGGAAAATGAAATTGTAATATATAAGAAACAGAAAAATTGAAAAAATTCAGTTGTTGCATTTTTTGCAACAACTGCAAATGATAGTAAAACCTATAATATAACATACTACAACCTTGATAGAATTATTGCTGTCGGATATATGGTTAATTCAAAAAAGCTAATCAATTCAGAATATGAGTTACGAATATATTAAAAGATTATATTCAAAATCCTATACTATTAATGAAAAACAATTAAAATCTCAAAAACTTTGCAAACTACTATAAGCCTTTTAATAGGAAGTTTTAAGTATGCACTTGATTAATGTCACATTGCCAAACTTAATAAATGCTATACTATTTTTTTAAGGCATTTAATTGTCGTGTTTTTATTTCCAAAATATTTCTTGTTATAAGATTGTCAGGATTTTCTTTAACTTCGTTTTCCAAGACATTAACTTCTTTTTCTAATCTGAATATTTTGACTCTATCAAGAGCTTTGCCTGTTTTTTCTTGCGATTGTGAATTTATCGACGGTTTAATTAATAATTTCGATATATTATTAGTATTTGAAGTATTATCATTTGAAGAATTGTTATTGTTTGAAGTATTAGAATCGTCTTGGCCTTCAATAAATACACTATCTTGTATACTATTAATTGTATTATTTAATTCCAGTTCTAATGTTTTTAATTGTACCTGATATTCAGCTAATTTTTTTTCAAGCTCAGCTTGTTTAACCTCGTTTTTATTTTGTTTTGCATTTGCTAAATCATTCTCAGTTTTAGTAATTTGATTATATATTGTTAATTGTGAATTTATATTTTTTTCTATTGCTTGTTTTGTTGCCGTATCAGCTGCTTTGATTTTATCTGAGGAAAGCAAATTTTGCAAATCTAAGAGAATCTCATTTTTATCTTTCAGTTTAGATGATGCTTGTAATAATTCGTTAAGCTTGGTATCCAAGTCAGCAAGTTGAGAATTTATTGTTTCGATTGCTTTTTTATTATTTCCTTTAATTGCTGTAATTTTAGCATTAGATAAACTAATTTTTTTATATTCAAGATAACTCATATTATCTTCTAATTTTATTAAAGATATTTCTGTATCGAATTTGTTTTCTATCAATTGTTTATCTGTATTTGATAAAGTTGTACCTTTGATTTTTGCGATAGTTTCCGCTTGCGATACTTTCAATGTTTTTAATTGACTATAATAACCATCAATTTGTTTTTGAATTTTTTCCGCATTAGTCGAGTTATCTTCCTGCATTGCTTTGTTGAGAGAAGATTTAAGTGTATCTATCTGATTATATATTTTTAATTGAGATTTGATATTATTTTCCAGTGCTTGTTTATTTACAGTATCAGCAGCTTTTACTTCATCAGATGCAAGTAATTCTTGTGCTTCCAAGATAAAGTTGCGACTGTTCCATTTTGAATCGATATTATTTAGGCATATATTATCATAAGCCTTTACGGAATTAAGTTGTGCTTCTAATTGAGATTTTCTGGTTGAATTTTTTGTTTTTGCAATTGCATTTCTTAGAGTAGCAGCTTTATATGAATTTATATTCTCTGTATCCCATAATTTCGATAAATTAATATCCGAATCAATTTTGCTTTCTGTTAGCAGCTTTTCTCCATCAGAGAGTGTTACTCCTTTGATTTTTGCAATAGTTTCTTCTTGTGATATTTTTAGTTTTTTCAATTGATTATAATAACTATCAATTTGTTTTTGAACATTTTCAATCAAAGTATTGTTGTTTTTTTGAACTGCTTCTGCCAAGGATTCTTTAAGGTTATTCAGTTTGTTATATATTGTTAATTGTGAATTTATATTGGTATTCAAAGTTCTTTTATCAAGTGCATTGGCAGCTTTTACTTCATCAGATGCAAGTAATTCTTGAGCTTCTGCAAGAAATTTTTGTTTATCGTCTATTGTTCTGCGATTTATAATAAGTAAATTTGTTTGAGCTTGAATAGTATTGAGCTGCTGTTCCATTTTAGCTAATTTTGCATTATCAGTTGTATTTTGCATTGATTTATAAATCTCTTCATATTTTATATTTAGAGCATAAAATTTATCTTCGGATTTTAATCTTAAAATATCATTATTCAATTGATTGCTAATTAAATTTCTTTCTTGTGTTGTAAGAGTTGTTCCGTTTATCTTTGCCTCAAGCTGTTTTTGAGATAATTTTAAAGTTTTTAATTTGTTATAACAAGAATTTATTTTTTCTTGGAGTTGAGCAGCAAGTGCATCATTACCGTCTTGAGTTGCTTTAACAAAAGAAGCCTTATATTCATTAATTTTATTGTATATGCTTAATTGAGACGTTATATTTGTTTCAAGGGCTTTTTTATTAGTATCGGTAGTTGCTTTTACTTTATCAGAATTAAGCAGCGCTTGGGTATCATTAATAAAATCATGCATAATATTTTGGGATAATATTTCTGTACCATAAATATTAGTTTCTTCAAGCATAGATTTAGCATTTAAATTGTTTATTTCCAATTCATTATCAATTTTTGCCTCAGCTAATTTTAATTCTGTTTTGCTTAAAGCTGTTCCGTCAGCTTTACCCAAGATTTGATTTTGAGTAAGTTGCAATTTCTGGAATTTTGCATTTAATTCATTTATTTTTGTTTGTAAAACAAATTGAGCCGATCTATTTTCTGATTCATTTGAACTCAGTATGGTTTCCTGAAATTCTGATAACTCACTTAATATTTCTAATTGAGAATTTATATTAGTTGTCAAAGCTTTCTTATCTTCATTACTAAGATCTTTTACTTTGTCAGAATTGAGAAGAGTTTTTAATTCTGATATTTTATTTTTTGTTTCTTTCAAGCTGTTTAAATTTGATGCACATAAATCAATATTTGCTGATATTACAGAAATTTGTTGTGCAATAGTGTCATTTAATTCATCTGAAAGCAGTTCTTCTATTAACGTGTTCAAATATTGTATTTGGTTTTCAATCTTTGATATTTTGAAATCAATATCAAATTCATTTTCCATAATTTTTATTTCTTCGTTAGAAAGAGTTTTGCCTCCTTCTTGAGCTTTTGATTTTGCTAAGGAAACACTGGTTTTTTTCAAACTGTCTGCTAAGATTTTTTCTTGTTCTTCTAATGCAGCTAATTTTGCATCATCATGTGCTGCATAAGCTTTTTTCTTTTCTTCTGCTATTTCAGCCAGTTTTTCTTTAAGGAGATATACATTTTCATTTAATGTATTTGTAGCGGTTGAAGAGTAAGCATTATTCCTTATAAGCTTATTAATATCAACTTTGGAACCATCTACATTAGCTATGTCAAAGCCCTTGGATAACTTATTAAATTCATCAAACGGAACTGCAATCATACCTCCGCCATACCAAGGATTAGTTAAGTATATAATTTTCTTTTCAACATCTATTTTCTCAATGCTGTAAGCGTGTTCGGAGTATATACCATATTGAATATTATCCTCATAAAATCCGACGGAGAATAATATGGTTCCTTTTGCAAGTTCATCTGCAAGTCCTGTTATAAGAGCTTCTCTGCTTACGTATAGTTTTTCATCATCGGTTAATTCCCATGACTTTTGTAAAGATTCACTTACATCAAAAAGGCAAACAGCATTTAATCCTAAAATATCTTTATAAGCCCAAGATTGGAATCCGCCATCACCGATATAATCAATTGCATTATCTATATCAATATCATCAATATCGGCATTCTTCTCGCTTGCAAATTTTGCTATTGCATAAGCTTGTTCAAGAAGTTTAACACCAATAGCACCGCCGGCTTGTGTATATGGATTCATATCTGTTGTGCCGTTATTATCTAAATCTCCGTCAAGAGTCTTTAGTTTTATTTTACCATCGGCATCTCTGCCAAAAGTCACCGTTATTTCTTTTCCGTTCTTATCTTTTAATCCCTTAAAGATAAAAGATATACTTCCGTCGTCATTTTCTTTAAATTGCTCTAATAATTTTGCAAAAGTAGTCGGATTTTTCATCATATCGATGATGGCACCTGAAATAAAGTAACAATCACCGATATCATTTTGACTTACATCATATCTTGCTATTGGCGGGAAAAGTTCAATATATGTATCAGCAGAAATATTCAGTGTAACAAGTTTGCTTCCTTCTTTTACACATAAAATTTTCTCACCTTTTTCGTTTTTAATTTCTATAACTGTTCCTTCTGATATTTTAGTTAATTCGCTTGCAGGAATATTGGATTTTTGAGTAGATGTATTAAAGGTATAAGCTGTATAATCTTTAATCAAAGCATCTTTTATTGCTTTGTTATAATCACCGGATTTTTCAGCTGCTTTAATTATTTCTATATCTTTTTTCATCCTGTCAGTTAATTCCATATTGTCATCAATTAATAACTGTTGTCCCAGTGCATTGCTGATATATTTTACATCATCAAGAGTTTCTGTTCTGTCGAAAGTTCCGTCACCGTTAATATCGGTTTTTCTAACGGCAGATATCAAATTTCCGTTTGTATCATATTTAAAACTGATATCAATCGTAAATTTCTCATTTGTTTTTGAATTTACATATTTATAAATATAACTTGTAATATCTCCGGCTGTATTATATTTTTGGTCAAGAGTTATCGTTTCGCCGGTTTTTTTATCTTCTTTCTTTTGGAGATAATCTGTACTGCCGTCGTCGTTATAATTATACGTATAGTTATAATCCAGAGTTATTTTTCCGTTGGTATCTTTTACTATATATGAACCTCTTTTTTCAACATAGTTTTCATATATTGTTTCACTTTGGACAGTTGTTCCGTCTTCATATTTATAAGTATCTCTTGTAATTTTGTTTCCGTCGGGTGAAATTATTATAGACATTGTTTTACTGTCATCATTTATCCAATAGACATTTTTTGTACCTATATCAGCCCATTCATCTAATATAGTAACATAGCCGTCTTTAACCCGAAGTTCATCATTACCAACTCCGAAATCATAAACATTTCTGCCTTTTTCTCCGCCATCGGAAGTTATTTTATCATTTCCGCCATAGACAAATACTTTATTACCTGCGCCTGTGATATTAACAATATCGTCAAATTTAACGGATGAATTTGTATCATTAAAGGTTTTTATTACGGAATTATTACCTTCAAAATTTATTTTCGGAGGTTTTTTACCGTCAGTAACATTCTTAATTTCAAAAGTTATGTTATCACCTTTAATATCCATAACCCCATCTTTAATAGAATATTCAACAGTTCCGCTTGTTTCTTTCCCTGTATAGCCGATTTCATAAGTAATACCGTCAAAAGTGACAGTTTGTGTCTCGCCTGCTTTTATTGTAAGCGTTTGATTAACACTATTATTCGTCGTAGAATTGTTGTTATTATTAGTTGTGTCATCTTCTTCTAAACTTAGTTCAGCAATTTTTGCATTGAGTGCATTTGCTGCAGTTGTTACTTGTGCTTCAATAGTTTTTACTTCGTTATTAAAGAAAGTGTTGAGTTCTTCTTCCGATAATTTTCCTTCTTGCCATTTGTCTAAGTATTCGGAATATTTTTCAACTAATTTATTATTAAAAGTAGTATAATTATCCGCCAATTTTAAAAATTCGGACTGTTTTTCTGTTGACAAATTTTGGAATTTGTCTTTTGAAATTAATTTGTATAAGAAAATTGAAGCATCGTTAACATCAATATTTACAGTAGCTTTTCTTGAACAAACTTCTTGTTTATCAACTAATATGTCTATTTGGTTTTGTATTCTTGTTTTTTCAGCATCAGTTGTTGCTTTTTGCAAATCAGCAGATAATTCATCTATTTCAGCTTGAAGCTCAAAAATTTTACTTTCATTTTCAAAATAAGCAATTTCTGAATCATAAATAGATGCTATGATATTTTTTTCTTCATTTTGTAAAGCTTTTCCTTTCTTTTGAGCTTGAAGTTCTGCGTATTGAAGAGCAAGTGTTTTTTCTTGAATTGCAAGATTTTTTTCTTTTGTAAAAAGCTTGCTTACTTCAGTCATATCACCGCTTTCAAATACGGTTTGGATTTGCTTATCAATAGCTTCATATTGTTCGTATATTTTATTAAGCATATTATTAATTAATTCAAGCTGTGCACCAATTTGTGCAGTATTTGAATTGTTCCCTGAAATTGTGTCATTACCGGAAATAGTATCGTTACCTGAGATTGTATCATTTCCTGAAACAGTATCGTTTCCTGAAATTGTGTCATCACCTTGAATTGTATCATCTGCAAAAATTGATATATCGGGCATTACCGGAGGAGCAGGAGGTTTTATTTCTCCTATGGTTTCTTCAACTTTACCGTTGTTTATGAAGAAATTATCTCCGTCATCATTTGTTTTACTCAAAATTCCGTTATTTATGATATAGTCATCCCCTGAATTGCCGTCAACAAAGACATTCTTAGCATTATTTATAAAATTATCATCACCTGAACCTAAGAATATATTTGAATTATTGCCGTTATTTACAACTTTATCATCACCGCTGCCGGCTACTATAGATGCATTGTTAGAATTATTAATTATCATGTCATCTCCGGAGCCGCCAAAAATATTTGTATTGCTTCCGTTGTTTATAATTTTGTCATCACCTGAACCGGCATCAATCGCTACATTTTGCCCGTTGTTAATTATATTATCTTTTCCTGATGAACCGAATATATTACTGTCAGAAGCATAATTTACTATTGATTTCAAACCTTCAGCAGCAATAAAATTTAAATTACTGCCATAAATTACTACTTGCAATTTATTTTGTAATGAATCAGGTATATCATTGAAAGATATATCATAATCATACGCAGTTATCTTTAAAACATTACCTGTTACTTCAATCTTTATTGAAGCACTTGTTCCCCGTGCTACTCCTTTGACCAAATCATCTAATTTGGTACCTGTAGAATTTTCAGTAGAATTTTTCAACTTGTCAGACGGAGCTGCGGAAGTTGTTGTTTTTTTATTTTTTATTGGCACGTTATCTTCTTCTAAATTATCATCAGTAATAACAACATTTTCTTCTTCATCTTTTGTATTTAAATATTCATTGAAATTTTTTAACTCAGGAATACTATCAAAAACTCTGGTTGCTTCACTAATAGACAAATTATTAGCCTGTGCAAAAGCTATTATATCCTTTTCTTTATTTCCTGTAATAACAAAAGCTTTAAATCCGTCAATTAAATAGTTTTCCCCAATTGCAGGTATGTTCATATCATTTCCTTTCCATAAATTACAACTGTCTATATTTTATTTATCGGCATCTTGAATAAAAAACTTTAGAAATTTTTATATAATTGTTACAATTCTTTACATTTTTTTATGGAACATTTTTAAGAACATAGAGATTTTAGTAAATTTTAATTTACCAAAACCTTATAATCATCTTTGTTGTGAAAACACCTGTCATTTGTGTCCATAGCAATTCATTTTTTTGTGCAAGCATACTTTTTGCTGCCTTGCATATAGAAAAGTCTTCTCTTGACGAGGGTGCTGTTTTTTGCAGGAACTGTAGGAATATTTGTAAAGCAAGCACTCAGCAAAAAATTCCCTCTCATATTATATCTTAGGAGAGGTCATAGATTTTGTTAAATGTCGAGCGGTGCCTGACCTTCCTGCTAAATTTTTGCAACAAAAAAGACAATGGCTAAAACCATTGTCTTATCTTGTTTTCGTTAAATTGGGCCCGGAGGGATTCGAACCCGCGACCAAGGGATTATGAGTCTCACGTTTTCAAAAATTTTCAAAAATTTTCAATACTCAAAAACAATGATATTACTTGTTTTTACCCTTTTGCTTTTTTGATGATTTTTAAGAATTTTTGACATTTTTTTGATTTTATTGTAGCATTATTGTAGCATTTTTTTGGAGCATAAAATATGGCTAAGAAGGATATTTGCATTTTAGAAAGAACTCGAAGGAACGGTAAAATAAGCTATCAAGCCATTGTAAGAATAAAAGGATACAAAACAAGAACAAAAACTTTTGATAAACTTACTCTAGCAAAGCAATGGGCAAATGAAGAAAAAATTAATTTGCAAAGAGGGAGAAACATTAAAGATTACGAAATGAGTAAAAAAACATTAGCGGAACTTATAGACCGCTATATTGAAGAAGTGTTACCCGAAAAAAAAGAGAGCTATCAAAAAAAAAGTAAAATGATTTTATTGTATTGGAAAAAACAATTGGGAGTAAGATTATTAAAAGATATTACTCCAAGTTTGTTATCAAACCATAAAAACATTTTACTAAAAGAGGCAAACGGAAGAGCAACTAAAAATGCAACTTCAAGAACCGGATCAACTGTAAACAGATATATGGCATATTTGTCCGTAGTATTTACAAAAGCATATAAAGAATGGGAATGGATGAGCGAAAATCCAATGTTAAAAGTTGAAAAATGCAAAGAAGCAAAAGGAAGAACTAGGTTTTTAAGTGAGGAAGAACAAAAGAATTTATTAAATGCTTGTAAAGAAAGCACTACACCTCTATTATATTTACTTGTTATTTTAGCTTTATCAACAGGTGCAAGATATGGAGAGTTATTAAATTTAAAGTGGGAAAATGTGAAATTTGATAATAAAGAAAAAAAAGTAACTCTATATTTAATGAATACAAAAAACGGAGATAACAGAAATGTTGAATTAAACGGTTATCCTTACTCATTATTAAAAGAACATTCTAAAATAAGAAATATCAATACAAAATATATATTTGCTCGACCGGACGGCAAAAAACCTTATGATTTAAGGACACAATGGGAAAATGCAAGAGATAGAGCAGGTTTAGTTGATTTTAGATTTCATGACTTGAGACATACCACCGCTAGTAATTTGGCTATGAATGGGGCAAGTTTAAGAGATATAGCTGAAATATTAGGGCATAAAACTATGCAAATGACAAAAAGGTATTCACACTTAACGGAAAAGTATTCAGCAAAAGTATTAGCAGATATGAACGCAAAACAATTTCAAAATATTGAAAAATGAATAAGGGAGCAAACGTGGGAAAAAATAAAAAAAGCTATTACAATGTTATAGCCGAACTAAACCAATTTATTGATGATATTGTTTGTAATGAACATATTAATTTTGCTGTTACTATTGCTAAAATAAAAAAACTTATATATGAAAATGAATGGTTAAAAAATAGAGCCGAACAATATAAGAAAAATAAAGAAGATATTGCCCTTTTAGAAAATTCAATAAATAATAGATTAGAAATAGTAAAAAATGAAATAGAAGAAACAGAAAAAAAGAACATCATAAAATTAGATACAGCAGATTTATACAAATATAAAGCAATAATAGAAAACTACAATAAACCATATATATTAGATAAAGACATAGAAATAAAAGTTAGAAATTTTATATTCAATAATGATAGCAATTGGAAAATAAGAAATAATTTTAAAGATACATTGTATTATTGGGAAAATTATTTTTTAGACGGATTTATAAGAGAATTTTATGAAAAAGTCCTCTATAAAGATAATTTAAAAAATTATGCCACGTATCTTAATAAATGTATTGAATTAGATAAATCAATAAAAGATACACAAGATTCAGATATTATATTATATTCTTATAAAGTATTTTTTGATGAAGATAAAATATTATTAAATACTCGATATATTATTAATCCAATTGCTGAATACAAGTTAAAATTAGCTACCATAAATGTATTATTTGATTTATTAGTCATTACCAAAAAGGAAATAGCAGGGGAAGTAATTACACCGATAGAAGAAGAGCATACAATAATTGTTGATAAAAATGAAATATGGACAATAGATAATAAGGAAATTAATTTTACTAATAGACAAAAAGAAATAATACTAATGTTATTTAAAGGTGAACCTATTAATGAAAGTAATCAATATATGTCCACAATGAAAACTAGAATTAATAAAAAAACTAAAAACATAGGTATAAAACAAGAATTAATAAAACATAGCAAGAAAAATAAAATAACAATATATTTGGTTAATACAAAAAATTTCAAATTTATTTCAACAGAATTTCAGTTTTAATTTAAAAGTATTGATATTATTGAATTTTAAAATTGAAATTTTATTGAAATATTATTTAAACAAAACTCCGATAAACTAAAGAACGGATAACAAAATTAAAATGTTAATCCGTAGTTAGCCATAGGAGTATAAAATGGCTGAAAATTTTAAAAATAATGAATTATTTACAGTAAAACAATTCGCACAAATGCACAAAGCATTTACAGAAGGATGTTTGAGAGCATTAATTTTTAATGCGGAAACTAATGGATTTAAAGATGTAATCCGGAGAATAGGTGGCAGAGTATTAATTCGACAAGATTTATTCTTTGAATGGGTAGAAAAACAAAATGGAGGAGCTGCATAATGACTAATACAGAATTATTGGAGCTTATAGACTATATGAGAGAAGAAACTGATACTGAAAAGCAGATTACATGCCTGTTTGATGTAGTAGAACACGTTTTAAGAGAGTTGGAAGGAGTATAAAACAAATGACTGATAATAAAAAAGCCCCTGAAATAGGGACTAATAAACATTCTAACACTATTATAACAGATAATAACTACAATTACAAATGTTTTGAAGAATGCTTACAACCCGAATTATTAAAAGAAAATATCTTTGTAGGATTTAATATAAATAAAGCACCTATAAATTTAATGACAGGTGAGTTTGCAAAAACATCTGATAATAAAACGTGGTGTAATTTTGAATATGCAATAAATAATTATTCACGATATAAAAATGTTTTAGGGTTAGGGATTGTGTTTACAAGTACCCCTTATGGACAAATATGTGGCATAGATATTGATGAATGTAGAGATGATAATTGCAAAATTAATAAAGAAGCGCAATCTATTATTGATATGTTTGATAGTTATACCGAAATATCAGCAAATGGCAAAGGCGTACATATTTTGATTTTTGCCAATAAAAAAATAGCAGACTGTAAAAAATCTGGATTTGACTTTTGCCATGATATAGAAATATATGACCGCACTCATTTTTTTACAGTAACTGGAAATATTATCAATAAAAGCATTATCAAAGAAAAACAAGCTGAATGTGATTTGTTTTGCAATAAATATTTTCAAAAAAAAGAAAATAAAATAACAGAATCTGTACAAAAAACAACTTGTAACAAGGCTGATGAATATTATCTTAATCTAGGAATGCAAAGAGATAAAAAATTAATCAGTTTATACAATGGAGACAGACCTAACCGGAATGAAAGTAGTGATGATTTAGCACTATTAACAAAACTGTGCTATTGGTGTAATCGCAATTATTCCCTTATCGTGGAAACATTTTTAAATAGCCCATATGTGAGGCAAAAAGATAATAAACATTTGAAAAAGCTTGAAAGAGAAGATTATATTAAGCGGACATTAGATAAGATTAACTTGCCAGTAACCGCACGAGATTATGACCAAAAATATCAAACTAATGTAGTTAAATCTGATTCACAAATTGATATAGCAAAGTTTATAAAAGGCATTTCTGAAGTAGAAAAAGCAAAGAATTATGAATGGGTAATTGAAAATTTATTTGCAAAAGATTATATTTCAATATTGTTTGGTGAAGCAGGAACAGGTAAGACTTGGATAATATTACATATTTGTCTAGCAATAAGTAATGGTTTAACTTTGTGGCAAGATATAAAGCCCGAAAAACAGAAAGTAATGCTATTTGAGGGAGATGCCCCTGTTTCAATATTAAAAGAACGTATTTACAAACTAGATAAACCATTAGATGATGATTATTTTAAATATGTTAGCCGATATGAAGTAGAAACAAACGGAATAAATTTGAATTTATTTACTCATGAAGGAAGAAAAAATTTAGAAGCATTTATTGCTAATTTTAAACCTGCATTAGTTATTGTTGATACTTTGATTTCATTTATTGATGACGAAACAAAAGCCGATATGGTTAAAATTGTAGTAGATAATTTAAGAAATATAGCAGAAAAATATAATTGTCATATTTTATTAGTTCATCACGCAAGGAAACGGAGTAAAGGTGAAAAAAGAAGCAAATTAGACCAAAGTGATGTAATTGGTACATCTGTTTTATCAAGATTAGCAAGCGTAACATTGGGGATAGATAAAAATGAACAGTAATATTTCAGGTATTTTGAGTATTAAAAAATCATGGTTTAAGCAATTTAAACCGTTAAAATTTGATATTAAAGATACTGCTGACAACAAGGTTTTATTATCTTTTTGTGAAAATATTGAAACAAAGAGCAAATCTGATGAAGCAGAAAAAGTTATTATTCAGTATTTAAAAGAAAAGAAAATAAAAAAATTTACACGCAAGGAAATAGGAAATAAATTTAATAAGTTTGGAATAAACACAATTGTAACTGCACTACAAAATCTAGAAAATAAAAAATTTATAGTAAGTTGTGGGAAAACTAATGATAAAATATATACCGTAGAGGGGGATTTTTAAACAAACTAGGCTGAAATACTTATTATTATTGGATTTAGTTTGTTTATTTTAGTTTTAAACGAATATATTTTCTAGCGTGAATAATAGTTTGTTTAATACCGTTTAAACGAATTAAATGCAATCTACTATTGAATTACAAGCCTGTTTGTTTATTTTTATCCCCCTATGAGAATAAAATAATTTTGCACTAAGTGCATCATTTTAAAAACAAGTATTATTAGTTCGGTATCTTGATATTTAAATATAATAAGTAAAGCTCAAATTTATGTATTTAGAATACTTTATATGTAATATTTAATTATTATCACAAAGAAGTGGCATTATTCTTTAAAATCAAGATTCCAGTTAGGTCTTTTCCATCCTTCACTTAAATCCTCATGCGGTTTATTATATTTTAAAATATAATCTATAATTTGAGTATTTAAGAACCCATTTTCATCAACTATGTCCATGCTATAAATTGTTGTGCCTTCTTCAAATTTTGTTTGTAATCCAAATGGTTTTACAAAATGAGCTTCATACATATCTTTTGCATTTAAATTATCATTTTTAACACCAAATTCAATAGTTTTTATTCCTTTTTTTATTGCAGTTGAACACACTTCACTAAGAATATTCATTAGTATAATACTTCCTCTTCTGCCGTATGCACCTTCTTTTTGATAATCCTTATCTAAGGCTAATTCTCCTATAGTTAATCTTTTCTTCCTAAGAACAATATCTTCAAATGTTTTCATCAACGCAATTCCTGCAACTGTTTTCCCGTTTCTTTCATAAGTAGACACATATGTTCTCAGGTTAATAGAATTTTTTAACAAAAATCCTGCTCCTGTACCAATTATAGCCATTCCAAGATGTAGTTGCATATCATTTATATTGCCGTCTAATGTATCTAGCAACATAGTCAAGCCGCCTGTACTAGTAGCAAAGGTTATAGGAGCTGTAGCAAACATACCTGCATTTCCTTGTTGAAACCATTTTATCAAATTTCGTTCAAACTTAGTCCCTGCATTGCTTTCATAAGGATTATGAAAATAAGTCCAAAAAACAGAGTTCGCTTTTGTTGGATGGGTAAAAGCATAAGAAGCATATTGTAGGTCGCGATCTGGTTTCTGTTCGAGTATATTATTATCTTTATCAAGTTTTATTTCTGATATTTTACCGGTTTCAAAACTAATACCAATTATGGATTTAGTTCCATCTTGGTTTTCTATTATTTTTGTTGAATTTAAAGCATCTGTTTTTCTGGTTATTTTACCACCTATTTGGTTACCTTTTTTATCATATTTACATTCTGTTTCTATTTTTAAATTATCTTTAATTTCCCATGACTGTACTGTTTTATTACCTTTAGCATCAACTATTGTTGAATCTTCACCTATTTTTTTGTTATTTGAATCATATTTATATTCTGTTTTGGTTGTATCTACTATTTTATCATCATTATCATATCTGAGTTTAATAGATTGATTGTTATTTTTGAATTCATAAACATCTAAACTACCATTAATTCCAAATTCTATTTTTTCAGGAGAAAAATCAACTTCTTTAATTATTTTTACTAACCTGTCTATATCTAAGTTTTTATTTCCAATTATATCAGGACACTGGACAATTGCATCGAGCATTTTTACATCACTTATCTGTTCTTTAATTTTCATATAGTTATCTATTTCAGTACCTTTAACGGTTTTATTTTTTAATCCTTCGCATTGCCAGCATTTAGCTATTTTTTCAAGTAATTCTCCTTTATTTGCTCCCTTTTTGTTGGTATTATAATCAACGAGTGCTTTATAAGAATCTTGCAAATCTTCTAATTTTACTCCGCCTTTTAGTGCTGCATTTGTTAGATTTTTTAATCTCAAATTTTTTATGCAGTTTGCAACGCCACCGGTTACACAACTAAAGAACGGCCCTGTGATTTCTTCTATTGCACTTTGTTTCCATTCTTCGAGAATATCATCCTGCTCACCAAACATACTTGATAGCAAGAAACTGCTGGCACCGTCTGCCAATATTTCCGCAACATCACCTATAATCCAAGCGGAAACCGCATTCATTCCGCCTTGTTTCAGAGCATCGGTAATTGCATTATGCAACCCGTTTGCTGCCATACCTGTCATAGTACAAAGTGTTGTTAATGCGGCATCCTTTGTAGCGTTCTTTAGTGCGGCACCCCATCCGTCTTTCAGTCCGTCTACACTGGTATATGACTGAATTACATCCAAGCCGAAAGTTTTTCCACCCGCTGTCAATGCTATCAGGAAAGCGTTACCGCCTAGCCCTGCAGTAACACCCGCGACAGCAAGTCCTGCGGCTACGTTAAGAGCCATTGTTCCGTAAGCTCTTGTTTTTATTGCGGAGATAATCGCATCAGCAAAGCCGTTAATAGTACTGTCACCAAAGACATCACTTGATTTTTTCTTAAATAGTTCTTCAAAAGTACTAAGTTTTGTATTAGAGAGTTTATATTTTTCGGCGAATTGTATTGAAAGTTCATCTAATTGTGCTTTGTTCTTATCTGCTTCACTTTGGAATCCAATATAAGCACCCGTGCAAAAATCTATAATTTGTTTATTTGTTGCATTTTTTTCAAAATCTTTCCAATTTTCAAAATGAAGATGATTATCATTATATTGCTCAACCATGCTGTCTAAATATCGGGTTATTTTTTCTTCATCATTATTCATGAGTTTTGCAACGGATTTTTCTATATTATTTATGAATATATTTGAAATTGTATTTAATACTGATGAATCAGAGTCATTAGTAATTAGTAGTTGTTCTAAAGAAACAGAATAATCTTTTTCAATGTTATATGTTATATTTTTTAATTTATCAGCTTCATTTTGTAATATATTTGTAAAATTATCTAATGAAACAATTCTTTCGTATTCATCAGCGAGAGTAACAAAATCTTGCAGGGCTTGAGCATCAAAAGAACAAGGTAGTTTAGTTTGATATGTAATTTTATATTGTGTCCCCATATAATTAGCAGTATCGGTAAAAGTAATTTTTACTTTTCCCTCTTTTGCCATTTGTTTTAAATTTTCAAATTGAGTTGTATTTACAGTAAGTGTTACAGGCTCACCATATCTATAGAAATGTTCTTGATAAAACTCTTGGAACCCGTTTGGATTTTCTGTGATGACTTTTTTCATATCAGTTTTGAGCTTACAAAGGTTGGTATATTGTTCATCCGTCAAAGCGAAAGAACTCCCGCCCAAGAGTTCTGAAATATAATCTACTGCTAAGCCAACAGCACCTAATCCGGGAAGACCGGCAGCTTCGTTTTTCAGGGTTTGCATGATATCTTTGTTCATATATTTGAACAGTTTATTTGTTTCGGCCACTAATGATTGGGTTAATTGAATTTGTTTTAGTGCATTTGTTATATCGTTACCGAATACTGATGAATAAGTAGTATTATATTCTTTCTTAGTATTTTCTAATGTCTTTTCTAATAAAGTTGAAATTTCGCTTATTGATTTTCCTTCAAGTTCAAAATTATTTTCAGGAAATTCAGATATTAATTGGGCTTTGAAATTATTGATGATGTTATTAATTGCGGAGAGATATTCTTCTCTCGGGTATTTATCAACTATATTTGATATATATTTACCGGTAAATTTTGCATAATAATCATCAATAGCTTTTTTATCTTCTTCGGTATAGCTTGTTTTATTGGCTCTACTATAGAAATTAGCTAATTCATAGGCTACTTGATAATCTATACTTAAAGTTTTTATATTTGTTTCCATGCTCTCAAGTTCGCCATACTTTAGCATGGTTTCGGAGAAGTTTACGGTGGATTTACCTGTAAGCGCTTTATAGGCTTCGTTGACTTCTTTCTGTTTTTCTATATTTTCAGCATCGCTTATATCGAGGGTTGAAGAATACAATAAGATATCATTAGCAGCATTTTGGAGTCTGATTAATTTGTCATAAACTGCTTGAACATCAGGATTTTTGAAAGTTAATCCGCCGTTTTCAAAAGTAGGTTCATAGTTACCTTCTCCTTCAGCATCTTCATCTGTTTTTTGCGGCTGGGAATTGATCCAAACATAATCCATACATTCTTTGAGGTCAGTTTCTCCTGCGGCTTTTAATATCGTATTAAGAATTTTGCTTATCTCAGATCCTGCAAATTCCGATAGAGTTTGGCAAGTAATTCTGTTGTTTGTTGAAGTAGAATCCGCAGGATTTGCTCCTGTTGCTCCATTTGCGGCATCCGCTGAATTAAGTCCTTTTACTCCGTCACTATCTTCTGTTTGTGTTGTTTCTTCCATTGCTTCTACATCATTGATGTTATAACAATAATAATCAATCATATCATCATTGAGAGTAGTAATTTTTGTCGCAAAACCTGTTTCAGGATCAATTTCGGTGGTTTCGGTAATTATGTCACCGGTATATTTATAGCTACTATTTCTGGATTTGCTGTCAAAGTTGCTCCAATAATAATTATCATATCCTTCTTCTGAATAATATTTTGTAACTGAATTTATAGGATAATCATAGTAGGTACTTTCATAAATTGGTTCTCTTCTTGTACCTGTATTAATTGAAATTTTGTAATTTTCAGTTGTTTCTTCAAGTACATCACCTGAAGTAGTGTATATATTTCTACGAATACAGGAAAGGGTTCTTTCGGTAGTATTTACAGAATTATTTTCAGAAGAATCATCGGAAGAATCATCAGTAGAGTTTTCTTCAGTATTTTCTGTAACAACCTGATCATACTCATAATATGTCTCTTCAATATTTCCATCCTGATTAACTATTTTATGAGTTATTTTATCAAAAGTATCAGTTTTTATATCGAAATTGCCTGCTTCATGGGTGCTTTCTATTAAATCTCCTTTGATTGTTTCGATATCTATATACCTGTGAGGAGAAACTGTATAAGGATAGCTACCGCTATAACGTGTATATGAAAAATTATTATAAATTTCTTTAACAACATTACCATCTTCATTAATATAATTTTTATCCCATTTTATACGCCCATCATTATATTCATATATTTCGGAAGTAAAGGTTTTATCATATTTGTAATCATAAACTGATGTGGTTGTACGAGTGTAATCATCAGAGTAATATACATGATTTGTAATTTTTTGAGAACCTGAATAAGAAACGGTTGTTTCTGATATTTTTTTTGTTTTTGATGAATCTGTATACTCTATTTGTGTATATCCGCCGTCAGAATTGTATGATTTGGTTATGTTGGCTTTTTCTTCTTCGGTTTTTAATTCTGTTTTTCCTGTATAGTGTGTAATAGAAGATTGTTTTATATTAAATTGCGGTATCTCTTTTGTTGTTCCCACTTGTTCATAGTCTTGCCATACTTCGCCATCATCTCCGGTATATGTTTCTGTTGGAACTAATTCATAATCTGTTTCTATTCTGGGTGAAACCGGTATAAATGCAGGTTCACTGTATATTACGGAATATTCAGAGCAAAAACATCTTTCAATTGAACCGGCATATATCCATTGATAAGAATCTGTTGCTGAATAACTGTGCATAATAGGATCATTCCACCTCCAAGGCATAGTTTTTGATTTTTCAACAGCTTCATCAAATTCTTCTTGAGTCCATGGTCCGTAACCATTTCCACCATCGTTATATTTTGTACCGGTAATTATTAAAGCATCTCCACTATTGTGACAAGAACTTTCTGAAACTAATGTTACTTTTAATTGTCCTTTTATATTTTGCATTATTTCATCAGCATTAACAGATAAATTTTTTAATTTATCCAGCAGAGTATCTCCTTCGATAGTAGGTTTATTAAAAATAGTTTCAGACATATTGTCATCGCCTAATTTTATATTTCTATCATAAACTTTTATTGAATCCCAAGTATCATTATTAAATTGGTCTGTTTTACGATTTGTGGTTTCAACAAAAGTTCCGGCACCTAAAGATTCGCCACTATATGTTGTAGTTCCGTCAGGTTTTATGACTTCGATATAATCATAATAACTAGTTATATCATCTCCCCAATACTCAGTTCCAACAGAGAAAGACTGTTGTGTATGAGTTTTTTCTCCGGTATTAGTATTAGTTTCAGTTGATTCAAACCATTTGCTATAATTGAAATTTTCAGAATCAGTACCAGAATAATGAACTTCATCTCTTGAATGGTATGTTTCTGCACCATATTCATTATAAATATAATGATTTGTTGTATCAGTAGCTGAAGTAGAACCCATATCAAAATCATGTATAATTGATTCTATTAATACTCCGTCTTTGTATGTATCAGTTCTTGTATCTTTATCACCATCAGAATATTCAACTGTATATACTTCTGTTAGTTTATTTCCTTTTCCATCATAGGTTATTTCTTGAGAAGAATTATATGTAGTTCCTACTGAATGCCAATAAGTACCTGCGTTTTCATTAGTAATTGTACAAGTATAAGATGTTTTATTCCCATTTTCGTCATATTTTGCTTCTTCTACCTTTGAACATGGGAGATTGTTAATATTAATACCACAATGTATCTGTTTTAATCTATTCCCATTTTCATCATAAGTTGTTTTTGAACTAAAACCATTTTCATAAGTTACATCTAAATTTGGAGTATCCTCGGTATAATTTTCGTTATAATATATACTTTCAATAGTTCTTGTTTCTCCGGAAGGATATCTTTTTACAGTAGTTTCAGATGTAGCTTTATTTGAGGAATCATAACTTATAGTTTTTTCTATACGGCTACTGTCGGGATTGTATGTTATTTTGGTGCAAGAAGATTTGTAATTAAAGGTTGGATAAGAGGTATATTTAAGTATACTCGTAGAGCCACGTCCTGTGTTTTTAAAACTATATTGCCTTATTTCTTTTATACTGCCATCCTCATTTCTTTCTGATTCAACAATAGCAGTATTGCCTACCTTTGAAGAAGTAACTGTCATTTTTCCGTTTATAAGTTCTTCGGTATATGTTGATATACAAGCATTTGCTTGTTGTTCTTCAGGTGTAATATTTTCCATTTGCGTTTCATCAGTGAAGGGGAAATAAATTGTTGCTGTATATTTTGTAACATTTTTGTCCGAATCATATTGGTATTGGTAAACTTCAGTCGATGTTAATACTCCATCTTTATAGTTATTTTTAGTATAAGTATTTGTTGTTCCGTCAGGATTAAGCTGAGAATTATAATTTTTTGTAAATATCTGATTATTATTTTCATCTATTTTATATTCTTTTTCAGCAATTGTTTTTGATTTGTTTGTATCAGGATTTATTATTGTCCATTCTCTTACATTATCATTTGTAGAACGGGTATATGTGTATTTATATGGAATATCATTTATTTTTCCGGTTTCTGTTTTTCCTATTAAATCATTGTTGCTATTAAATGTACTTTTAGAAGAGAAATATTGCTTTCCACTAGAATATAAATGTGTTTCTGAGGAACTCAAGTATGATACCTGAAGATTTGTAGTTTCATCAAGATAACTGGAATAACTGTTAGTTATTGAAGAAATCAATTTGTTTTGCAAATCATATTCTTTTTTAGAAGTAAGATTATATTCATTATTAATAAGTTTGTATTCGGTTTGCGTATAAGAACCATCCTTATTTGTTGTAGTAATAGTTTTACCTGTTATGTTACCATTGGTAATAGTGGGTCTTGTTTCTGTTACTATACCTGTTTTTTTATCAATTTCTTTTTTGTAATAATTGTTACCTATTTCTACTGATATATTACCTTTTTCATCAGATTTGAAATGAATTTTATCTGAATTGATACCTCTGTCTACAGAATAAGAAAATAGGGATGTATCATTTTTATCATATATACTAATATAATCATGATAACTAGAGTCTGAATAATGTGTGATTATTTGATAATTTCCATAATTATCATAAAGAGTGGTCCTTATATATGACAAGCCTCCCTTTTGCTCGACAACTACTTTAGTTAATCCAGCGATATCGTAATATTCTGTTTTTTTATAGCTCCCGTTTGAATATATTTGCTCTGTTGTTACAACGGTTTCTTCAGTTGAAGAATCATAATCGGTTGTTTTTACTCCATAAGGAATTCCGCTATCAGAATATAAAATATCAGTCCACTTTGTTACATAACTTTCTTCTAAATCTTCATTTAGTATTGTTGTATAAGAGTTATACGGATATTGGTCTAAAAGTTTTTGAATTTCGCGATTGCTTGCATCTTCTTTTTTCAAGACTTTCAAAAGTTCAGATATATCTTGTGCCTCAAAATAATCTTCAACCAAAGAACCATCTTCCATCCATTCAGTATTATATTCCTGAACTTTGAATGAATGTCCGTTATAAGTTTCGTAAAAAGAAGTATTTTCAACATTGTCGTCAGAAGTATAAATTGAATGTAATTCTCCTTTTTCATTGTAAACGGTATCTTTGATTAGCAAACCATTACTATCATATTCATAATTATGGGTATAACCGTTAATTGTTTCAGTTTTGGGCAAATTGCCAATATTATCCGTAGTAGTGCCACCACCTGTAACAGTACCGTTACCAGTAACAGTGCCATCACCTGTAACAGTGCCATCACCAGTAACTGTATCATTACCACCCGTAATAGTGCTACCGCCCGTAACTATGTCATCATCACCCGTAACTGTGTCATCACCACCAGTAACTGTGTCATCACCACCCGTAACTGTATCATCACCACCCGTAACTGTGTCATCACCGCCAGTAATTGTGCCACCACCAGTAACTGTGCCTCCACCTGTAACTGTACCATCACCACCAGTAACAGTGCCACCGCCCGTAACTATGTCATCATCACCGCCAGTAATTGTGCCACCGCCTGTAACGGTGTCATCACCACCCGTAATAGTGCCACCGCCCGTAACTGTGTCATCACCGCCAGTAATTGTGCCACCACCTGTAACTGTGTCGTCATCGCCTGTAACAGTATCATCATCACCTGTAACTGTGCCATCACCACCAGTAACAGTGCCATCACCTGTAACTGTATCATTACCACCCGTAATAGTGCCACCGCCCGTAACTATGTCATCATCACCCGTAACTGTGTCATCACCTGCAATTGTACCATCACCACCAGTGACTGTACCATCACCAGTAATTGTGCCACCACCTGTAACTATGTCGTCATCGCCTGTTATTGAATTATCTTGTATTTCATTACCATCCGCATCAAATTTTTGGATTGTTGTTGTGCCATCAAAATTAAATGTTGTAATAGTTTTGCCTGTTTCTTTTCCGTCTTCATAATTATAAATTGTTTCTGATATTAAGTTTTCATCAATATCATAAGTAGTTTTCTTTTTAGAGGTTACTTTATCTCCGTCACCATTAATTGTATCGTAAGTTATTGTTTCTTCGGACTTTAAATTGCCGTTATCGTAGAATAGTTTTTCTGTTGATTCCGTTTTTTCATATTGCGACCCTACAACCACATATTTCTCTATGGTTTGAGAATTATCAACTTTTGGCATAATTTTGACTCTGCCTGTTTCTTGTCCGTTTTCTACAGTATAGATTTCTTCTGAAATTATTTGTTCGTTTTCATCAAAGTTTGTTTGAGTTCTCGCAGTGAGTTCTGAAACTATCGTTGAGTCATCGTATGAACAAATATTTTTTGTTTTCAAATTTCCGTTTGAATAATATGTATAAGATGTTTTAGTTCTTTCTGTTCCATTGGTAGCTGTTATACTGGATATTTGGTTTGATTTATACGGATAGCTAACTTTATAATTTGTATTGCCTATACCAAATGATGTCAATTTACCGGCGGCATCATATGTAGCTTTGTAAAAATTCCTATCAGTATCCAAACCTAACAATTTGCATGCAGGTTCATTTGCTGAATTAGAAAAAGGAGGTTTTTTCCGTTCTGCGGCTAATCTTGTTTCTTCCGCTAACCCGGCTACTTCTGCAAGCTTGGCTTTATCTTCGTTTGTTATTTCTTTTTCGTCACCGGAAATTGTTTCTCCGGCTTTGGTATAAGTTACAATGTTTTTTTTGTTAGTTTCAACATCTATTGTAGTAACAGTTACAGTGCCATCTGAATTATTTGTAGTAGTTATAGCTTCTGTTATTTCTCCATTGTTATAATTATAAGTTGTTTCTGACAGTGTGCTTCCATCTGTATTAAAAATTTTTTCCTCGGTACTTTCTGCTTTCAGAGAAAAAATGTTATAGTTATTTGTTATTAAGGAAGTACATGTTTCTTGTTCATTATATGTTAATGTTTGAGTTGATGATACTGAACCTTGAGAATAACTAATGTTAAATTCTGATATTTTACTACCATTTTGGTAAGTAATTCTTGTATCATAAGTCAAATAACTGGCATTTCCATATTCTGTATATGATTTTCTGCTTTCATAAGTTTTTTTGTTATTATTGTCATATTGGGTTTCTTCTTCTGAAGATAAATTTTCATAACTGCTAAATTTTTTTGTCTTAACCGTTTTTCCTGTATCAGTTTTTGTTGTTTGGGTTTCTGTATTCAATTTCCCGTTTTTATAATAACTTTTTACAATAACTTCTGATTCAATATTATTAATATATATACGACTCGTTTCTTTAGAGATATTATTGTTGTCAAAAAATTCATAGTTAGTTGATTTTATTTTTACATTATTTGTATATTCAGAAATCAATTTGCCGGAAATAGTTCCATCATTTCTGAGTGTAAAATTGGTTATTGTTTTTTTAGTAGTGCTTTTATCAATATAGTTTGTTTCTGTTTCTTGCGTAACTTTACCATTTGTGTTGTATGATTTTTTTACTTCTTTTATCTGAGCCAAACCTGATTCATCATAAGTTACAGTTGTTTCTGATTTTAAATCCCCATTATCATAAAATTCTTTTGTAACAGTAGATGTTTTTTGTCCACCTGTATAATTATCTGTTATCTGTAAACCATCAGAATTGAAAGTAGTAATATTTTTACCTGTTTCTACTCCGTTTTCATAATTATAAGTTGTTTCTGACAGCATTTTCCCATTGGCATCAAGAGTTTGTACGGATTTAACAGTTTTATCTGAATTATATTCTGTTATAGTTTTTTCGGTAATATGTCCTTCTTCATCAAATTTGCTTTCTATCTGTTGAGATATAGTATTATTTATATTGTATGCTTTTTCAGTAATAATTGTAACTTTATCTGAATCATTATATATAACTGTATAACTTTTATTATTTGCAACAAAAGAAGTTAAACGTCCTTTTTCATCAAAGTTTTCATTTGAAAGAATTAAGTTTTCATCAAAACCAAACATTTGGTATATATTTTGTTTGCTTTCTGTTTTTATTTGATCAACATTATTCCCTCCAACAGGAGTAGAATTAACTAATGTATCATTACAGCTTTCATCTGTTTTATAATCTCTTTCTTCTCTTGAAACTTCTGTACCGGTTTTGTCAAAGGTAACAATTGTTTCTTTGTTAGCTTCAACATCAGTTGTAGTAACAACTACATTCCCATCTTTATTAATAACTGCAGTATCATTTTCCTCTAAAGTGATATTAT
>JAEEGL016227887.1_pt1 | contig 29216 bp, 25 predicted proteins | sample 9134231 | NCBI WGS metagenome assembly JAEEGL01 (sample SAMN16246548, study PRJNA631951) | gut metagenome | biome: gut microbiome; feature: rumen; material: fiber-attached | host: Bos | place: Iran: Karaj | collected 2018-10 | reverse complement strand
CTGTCACCTACGGTGACATCTCCCCGCACTGCGGGGAGTCACCAAGCGAAGGCAGGCGACGATGTTTCTGACGGGTCGGAGCCCATCCTTCATTCCTAATTCCTCATTCCTAATTCCTAATTGAGCTACAAATTCCAATTTATCTGCGATCTGATGAAAAAACCGGCGGAGCCCCGCCCCGCCGATGTTACGCAAAGAATTTTTAATTTTTAATCATTCATTATTCATTATTCATCAAACCACGAGTCCCCCGTTCACCCCGATCACCTGCCCGGTGATATAGCCGTTTTTCTCGTCCGCCAGAAAGGCCACGGCGGCGGCGACCTCTTCGGGGGTGCCGAGACGCCCGCAGGGGATCTCTTCGCACAGGGCGGCAACGTCCTCGGCGGAATACTCCGCCATCATGGCCGTGTCTACGGCCCCGGGGGCCACGCAGTTGACGGTGACGCCGGAGGGCGCCGCTTCCTTGGCAAGGGCTTTCGTCAGCCCGATGAGGCCCGCTTTGGCGGCGGAATAGGCGGTCTCCATGGCCGCGCCCACCTGCCCCCACATGGAGGCGATATTCACAATGCGGCCGGATTTTGCGCTGATCATATGCGGCAGCACGGCGCGGGAGCAGTAGAAGGGGCCGGAAAGGTTCACGCCGATCAGATCCGCCCACTGTGCGTCCGTAACGTCCTGCAGCAGGTTGTTCTGCGAAAGGCCCGCGTTGTTTACAAGAAGATCGATGCGGCCGTTCAGGCGGAAGATCTGCCTTACGGCTTCGTTCACTTCACGGGGATCGCGTACGTCCGCCCGCACGGGGAAGGCGTCGTAACCCGCAGAAATGAGCCCGGAGGAAAGCGCCAGCGCGTTTTCCTCCGATTTACAGTATACGATCGCCGTAGAATAGCCCAGTCTGCAGAGCTCCGTGACCACTGCGGCGCCGATGCCGGTAGCGCCGCCGGTAACGATTGCGGTTTTCATACGTTCCATCTCCGGTCGTTTATGTATCCATACCCGCCATAATGATCTTTGCAAAATCCATATAGCCGATCTCCTGATAGCCTGCGGGCGGCATGGCCGGGAAGCCGGCGGTGACGGAGGTAAAGTGCATGGTGGAGCCCACGCTGCCGTTCGCCTCCAGATAATCGATGGCCACCAGCTTTTTGCCGTTCAGGGATACGCGGATGGTCTCGTCGCCGTTCTTTACGGTAAAGCGTTTGCATTGAACGCCGTCCACCTTCGCATCCTGCATATCGGTGGCTTCGCTCAGCGGGGGCAGGGAATCAAAGCCCAGATCGTCCGCCATGGCGGTGAAATCCTCGGGATTCATGCCGATCAGCTTGGCCACGGTGCTGCTCAGCTTCAGGTAGCTCTTCTGATCGGGCAGGTAGATAAAGGTCTTTTTGCCCTCTACGTACATACCGATCTTGATGCCTTCCAGCTCGGTTTCGATATACAGCTTATCGGGCGCGATGGCCAGTTCCATGGGGTTGGAGCCTTCATCGTTGTCCAGCATGGCGGTGATCTTGCAGTTGTTGCTGCGCAGCACGTCGTAATCCGTGGTGCCGAGACTCTTTACGTAGTCCTGCACGCTCTGGGCCTTCGTTGTGCCTTCGGGCGCGGCGCCGCCGTTGGTGGTGTTTTCCTCGGGCGCTCCGGTGGTGGCTTCCGTGCCGGGCAGGGTGGTGCTTTCATTATCCTGTGTGGCAGGGATATCCGTCGTCGTATCCGCGGGGATCGAGGAGGGCGTATCGCTTTGCCCGGTGGGCTGCAGAATATGGCCGCTGTCCGCCGTGGTGAGCGGCGTGGAAAGATCCAGCGAATTCGTAAACCGCAGGCAGCCTGCGAAAGCTGTCAGCATTGTGACCGCCGCAAGCAGGGCCAGCGTACGGGTGATCGTTTTCTTCATAAGCGTTTTTCCTCTTTAATCGCCCATCATTTCTTCCATGGACATCACGAAGCTGAGCGCGTTCTGTTTGGTGTAATCCTTCGGCGGCAGCTTGGGGATCTCGGACGTCAGGGTGTTGATATAGGTGGCGGAATTCACGGTGCCGTCCGCATCCACCTTTTCAAAGGCCATCAGGTGCTCGCCGGCCAGATAGACGCGGGTCTTGCTGCCGTCGTCCTTGCTGAAGACGTAAACGTCGCAGGCCGTGGAGCCGATGGTACCGGTGGTGACGCTGTCTGCGTCCGCCAGATCCTCCATGGTGGAAAAGCCCATGGAATCGATGAATTCCTTGATCTCGTCCTCGCTCATCATACCGGCCTTTTTCAGCACGCCGGAAAGCACGGAGCCGAATTCGCAGTAGGTTTTGGTGGGCGGGTTCAGAAGGTAGGTCTTTTTATCCTGAACCAGAAGACCCATGGTCATGCCGTCCATCGTGGCCTGCATGTAAACGAGATCGTCGTTCACCGCCAGCGTAACGGGGTTGTTCTGCCCTTCGGAATACATGGTGCCGTCCATATAGAAGGAACCGCTGCGCAGGATATCGTACTCGTTGGAGGTGGGCTTTGCCGCCGTGGTGTTTTCCACGGGAGCCGAAGTGGTGTTCTCCGTGGAAACGGCGGTATCGTCGGCGCCCGGGGCTTCGGTTGCGTCGTCTCCGGCGGGCTCGCTGACGTCGGGCGTCTGCGTGGTGGCGGCGGCCGCTTCGGAACGGCTTTCCTCCTCCAGCTGGGAAGAGAGCTCGTTGTGCAGGGAGGAGATCTCGTCCTCCGAGAACAGCGTGCTGCCGTCCTCGCCCGTCAGGTCCTCGATGCCGTCCAGAACGTGGCCCAGCGGGTCGGTGGTGGAAACCGCGCCCGGCACGCCGCCGGAAGAGGAACCGTCCTCGGACGGATCCGTGGTTTTATCGCCGGAAAGGGCCTTGCACCCGGCAAACACAAGAATCGCAATAATCACGATAAAAATAACTGCGTAAGGCATTTTTCTCATTTTCTTGAATCCTTTCGTAATCTGAAAATTTATTATATAACAGTTTGGTTTAAATTGCAATCTTTTTTAAGTTCAGGGCTCAGGGCTCAGGGATCAGGGATCAGGGATCAGCGGATAGCCATCGTTTCCGGCTCTTATCGCCTATCGCCTATCGCCTATCGCCTATCACCAAAGTATCCACCCGTAAACCCCGGCGAAATCCGCGGCCTTCAGGGTCTCCTCGGCGCTTTCGTTCCGGTCCACGCAGAGCAGCACGCGGGTGTTTTCGGCGTTCTGCAGGGCGAATTCGCCCACGGCCAGCGTAAACGCGTAGGGGATATCCGCCGGATCCGCGAAGGTCTCTTCGCCCACCGTCTGGTTTTTCTGCTGGCGGGAGAGCCTTGCGTCCGCCGCCAGCATGCCGGCCGCCGTATGCAGCAGGTCGCCGTAGGTGGGGGCGCGGTCCGCGCTGAAGGTGGGATCGAAGGCGCCGATGCGCGTCAGCAGGATCGTTCCCGCTTTTCCGGCGGCGGCGACCGCATCGCTGACAAAGGCCGTGAGCACCTGATTGCGCGTGCCGTGGTATTCGCTTTCGCCCGCGTAAAAGGCGGTGGCGCTGCCGGAATCGGCTGGGAAGCAGACGTGATCGAGCAGAATATAATCAAAGCCCGCGTCGGCCGCGTTTTTAACGGTATCCAGCAGCAGCGCCCTGGCCTCGGGGGAGAAGGGGTTCAGCCACCCCGCGCCCGCGTTATCGGTCCATACGCCGCCGTTCTCGTTTAAGGAACGTACAGAGAGGGCGGGCGTTTCCCACGTGTGCACGGAATCCTGAAAACAGCTGATATACGCCGCGGCGCGGATGCCGTCCGCGTGGAGTTCCCGCAAAAGATCGGTATAAACGTAAACGTAGCCCTCGGCGTCTTTCACCTCGAACACCGCAACGGCCGCGCCCGCGTCCTTCAGCGCCTGCTTTACGTAGGCTTCTCCGGCGTCTTCCATATCCCCGCGCGAAAAGTGCAGCGCGCGGAAGGCGGTCATTTCGGTATCCGCGGGCTCGGTGGGCCCGGTGACCGCGGGCGGTTCGTTGGAAACCAGCCACGCCGCCTTTGCCAGCGTAAAGGATACGCAGAACACGGCGATCAGCCCGATCGCCCACAAGATGCCGCGCAGCACGGCGCGCTTTCTGCCGGAACGGTTTTCCCTGAGGCCGGTCTCGTCCACGTTGCCCGGAAAATCGCGGCTGAAGCGGTAATATCCGCGGGTGCGCAGCGTAAAGGGGGCCTTGCGGGCGGAGGCCTTTTTCAGCCGCCGCTCAAAGATCGCCCTGCGTTCGCCGGATTCGCTTTTCTGTTGTTGTTCGCGCCGTTTGCGCTGGCGGGAGAGCGCGCGTTCTCTGCGCTGCCGCAGCGCTTCCTTCGGCTGCCCCTCGGGGGGCGGAGAATTCTGTTTCATTTCGGTGGGGTGCGGAAGGGATTCCGCGTCTTTCCTTTATTTTCGCATTGCGCGAAGGAGGTTCCCCGAATACAATATATACGGGAATACTGAATTAGAACTGAAAACGGAGATATATCATGCAGATCAACCCCGTAAACGAATACCGCGTGGAGGTGGAGCTGGACGCCGCGGAGACGGCGCTGCTCGGCCTTTCCTTTGATACCATGGACTGGGCGGACCCGGAGACCCGCCGCGCCCTGTGGAGCCTGACGGGACTGATGCGCCGCGAGGGGTATCGCGTCAGCCTTTCGGGCAGGGTGCTGATCGAGGCCGGAAAACTGCCGGACGGCCTGAAGCTCTGCTTTACCAGCCTGCCGAAGGGCAGGGCGCCGCGGCTGCGGATCAGAAAGGACGTTTCCCTGCCGGTGCTCCGGTGCGAAAGCCTGCGGGACGCGCAATGCGCCGCCTTATGCCTGCCGGACGCCGTATGTACGCCCTACGCGCGCGGGAACGCCGTTTGGCTGCTCATCGAGGGCCCTTGTACCGGGCTCCAGCTCGCCCGCGCAGAAGAGTTCGGAAGGCTCATACGCCTCCATCGGGCGAGGGAAATTTTGGAGGAATACTCTGAAAATGAGGAATGAGGAATGAGGAATTGGGGAATATTTCAGTTTATCGGGATGTTCGCTGACGCGAACGGGATGAAAGATTGCTGCGCAATCGGGATGTGGGATGGGGGATGGGGGAAAGTAGCATTTCCCTTGTAAAACATCTTGAATCCCGTGTTATTGCAGATATAATAAGAGCTTTATATTCGGAGGGAAAAGAATCAATCCCGCGAGCGAAGCGAGCATATCCCACATCCCCCATTCCCCATCCCGTGCCGAAGGCACATTGATAAATTCCAATTTACCCCTTAAGCTTTCCGATCGCCTCTGCCCGATTCTCCGCCTTAAAAATATAGCTTCCCGCCACGAATACGTTGGCGCCGGCTTCGTAACACAGGGGCAGGGTTTCGGGGGTGATGCCGCCGTCCACCTGAATATCGGGGGCAAGGCCCCGGCGGGCGCATTCGGCCCGCACGGCGCGGATCTTCTCCGTCTGCTCCGCCATGAATTTCTGCCCGCCGAAGCCGGGCTCCACCGTCATCACCAGCACCATATCCAGATCGGCAAGATAGGGGAACACCGCTTCGGCAGGGGTGGCCGGTTTTAAGGCGATCCCCGCGGAGACGCCGAGCCCGCACAGCAGTTTCAGACAGTCCGCAGGATCGGAATCGCTCTCGATATGGAAGGTGATCCGGTCCGCGCCCGCGGCGGCGAAATCCGGGATGTATTTTAAGGGGTCGCTGATCATCAGGTGCACGTCAAAAAACGTGGGCACGCATTTTCTGAGGCTCTTTACAATGGGCGCGCCCAGCGTGATATTGGGCACGAAATGCCCGTCCATCACGTCGATATGGATCATGTCCGCGCCCGCGTCGGCCACGGAGCGCACTTCCTCCCCGAGCCGCGAAAAATCCGAGGCGAGAATGGAAGGGGAAATCAGCTTTTTCATACGAAACCTCGTTTTCTTTTTTCTTCTTTTTATATTAACATTTTAGATGCGGTTTGTCAAATTACAGTTTATCGGGATGTTCGCTGACGCGAACGGGATGAAAGATTGCTGCGCAATCGGGATGTGGGATGGGGGATGGGGGAAAGTAACATTTCCCTTGTAAAATATCTTGAATCCCGTGTTATTGCAGATATAATAAGAGCTTTATATTCGGAGGGAAAAGAATCAATCCAGCGAGCGAAGCGAGCATATCCCACATCCCCCATTCCCCATCCCGTGCCGAAGGCACATTGATAAATTCCCAATTTCTCCTTGACGGCGCGCCCGAAACCCGCTATAATCTACCCGAGCTATATCTGAAAGGAGTGGTATCATGATATTAACGGTAGACGCGGGGAACACGAACGTGACCCTGGCGGTTTACGAAGGACGGGAACTGAAATATTCGGCCCGGATCTACACCGAACGGCGTAAGACGGAAGACCAGTATGCGTACGATTTCAGGCAGATCCTGAGCGGGGTATCCGTGGAGGCTTCCGATTACGAGGGCGCGGTGATCAGCTCCGTTGTGCCCGAGATCACGCGCAAGATCGCTTACGCCTCTGAGTTCATCACCGGCAAAAAGCCCGTGGTGCTGGGCGTGGGCGTGCGCACCAGGCTGCAGATCAAGGGCGTGAACCCCGGCGAGCTGGGGGCCGACCTTGTGGCCGGAGCCGTGGGGGCCAAGGCCAAATATCCCATGCCCTGCCTCGTGTGGGATCTGGGCACCTGCACCAAGATCAGCGTGCTCAACGAAAAAGGCGAGTTTTTAGGCTGCTGCATCGCCCCGGGCGTGCGTATGAGCGTGGAGGCGCTGGGCGCCAACACCAGCCAGCTGACGCAGATCGGCATTTCGGATTACAGCGAGCCCTTCGGCAACACCACCTTCGCCTCCATTTCCTCGGGCGTGATCGTGGGCACCGCCGTGATGCTGGAGGGGCTTTCGGACCGCATCATTGCCAGGCTGGGGCTTGAAAACGTGACCACGGTGCTCACCGGCGGCTACGCGCGGTATATCCTGCCCAGCCTGACGCGGGAAGTAATCTGCGATAAAAACCTTGTTACGGACGGCCTCAGAGAGGTATTCGAGCTCAACCGGGAGGCCTGCGTATGAAAAAACAGAATTTATACCGCCTCACCGCGGCGGCCATGCTGGTCGCGCTGGAGGTCATATTGGCGTTCACTCCGCTGGGCTATTTAAAGATCGGGCTGCTCTCCATTACGTTTATGACGATCCCGATCATCATCGGCAGCCTCACCGCGGGCGCGACCGCGGCCACGATATTGGGCCTCACCTTCGGCATTACCAGCTTCGTGCAGTGCTTCGGCATGGATATGTTCGGCACAACGCTGTTCCAGATCTCCCCGGTGTATACGTTTATCACCTGCGTGGGCGCGCGTACGCTGATGGGCTTTTTGTGCGGCGTGATCTTTAAGGGGCTGAACAAAACGAAGCTGCCCGAAACGGTCCGGGGCGGGATCGCCGCGTTCAGCGCGCCGTTTCTGAATACCCTGTTCTTTATGGCGTGTCTGATCGGCTTTTTCTGGAACACCGAGTATATTCAGAGCATCGCCGCCGGGGCGAACGTGTTCAAATTCCTGATCACCATCGTGGGCATCAACGGCATTGTGGAATGGATCGTATGCACCGTGGTGGGCACCGCCGTGGGCGTGCCGGTGGCACGGGCGGTAAGGAAGATCCGGTGACAGGTGTCGCGCCGTGCGCGGCAGCGATATGCATTCCTTCCGGAATGCGCGATATATCCCTCCGGGATGCGATATATCTGCGATGCGATATGTCCCTTTGGGACGAGAACAGGAATGCATATCGCAACGTTACCATCCCATTTGCACAGTGAACATACAAAGATGATACATTAAATGAAATAAAGCAGCGTTCCGGCGCTGCTTTTCTTTCGGTTAACGACTTAAACGACTTTAACAACATTTTCCATACAAGTAAGTATTTTTTTTGAGTCTGCGGGAAACGCATAATATCACATAAACGTAAAAAAAGATGTTTATGTCGTTTAAGTCGTTTAAGCTTCAAAGAAGATCAAAAAAATATATAACAGTGTCAAAAAAACAAGTTATTGTAGTTATAGCAGTTATTTCGATATTCTCAGCACGCAACAAAAAAACCGCTCTTTTTTTAATCGGGAAATGAGAAAATGCGGCATTGTGTGTATGGTGATATGAAAAAAGCAGCGCCCGGCGCTGCTTTTTCTTTCGGTTAACCGCTTTAACCACTTTAACCGCATTTTCAGTACACGTACGTATTTTTTTTTCGTCTGCGGAAAACGCATAATATCACATGAATATAAAAAAAGTGGTTAAAGTGGTTAAAGTGGTAAATTGCTGTGAGGTTATTCTATATTTTTATTGTGAGCCGGGGGATGGTGGTTTGTTTTATCATTTGAACCGGCGTCTGACGCGCCGCGCTGCGGATTTCTTGCAATTATCAGCTATCACCTATCGCCTATCGCCTATCGCCTATCGCCTATCGCCTATCACCTATCGCCTATCGCCTATTTCACCTGTCCCGTTTTATACACGATCCGCGGGAGCTTTGCCTCGCCGCGCTTCACGGCGGTTTTGTTGGGCTTTTTATTGCCCGCGGCCACCAGCTCTTTGCCCCAGCCGATCAGCATTTCCAGCTCCTGCCTCGTTAGGGGCTTTTCGCCGTGGCCCACGTACATCGGCGCGTCCCCGGCGAGGGCCAGCGTTTTTTCGGCGCTTTTCAGCCACGTTTCCACCGTGTCGGCGCAGGGGAACTGCAGCGTGGTCATCAGATTCACGTGGTCGCCCACGAACAGCCCGCCCGTGAGGGAATCGCGGAAGGTCAGGCTGCCCGGAGAATGGCCGGGGGTCAGATAGGTCTCGATGGTCCTGCCGCCCAGATCGAAGGTATCGCCCTCGTTCACGGGGAGGAGCTTCGGCCGGTAATCGCGCTGGAACGCCGCCAGATAGGATACGCTGCGGCTTTTGCGTTTGCTGTTCTGCATGCGCAGAAAGCCCATCTTTACGAATGGGTTGAAATACTTCTTTGCCGTGCGGAAATCCGCGGGGTGGACGTATACTTCCGGGAACCAGACGCCGCCGCCCAGATGGTCCTCGTGGGCGTGGGTGATCAGCACGGTGAGGGGCTTGTCCGTCAGGCTTTTCACCACGGCGGCCATATCCGCAAGGCCCGCGCCCGTATCGATCAGGCACGCGCGCCCGGCGCCTTCCACAAGGTAGCAGTTCACAAGCCCGTATTCCGACAGCCGCCGGATACCGCTGCCGAGCTCTTCAATATCAATATCCGTTCTGCGTTTCATGATCGATCATCCCCAAAAACTCTGAATTGCAGATATACGCACGATCTGAGGCGATATGCCGTTTCGCGGCGCGATATGTTTTGCTGTGCAAAACGCGATATATTTGCTGCGCAAATGCGATATGATATGAATTCCTTTTCGCGGGCCGCAGGCGCATATCGCGCTTTTTTGCATATCTCGCCTTCGGCGAGGATGCAAAAGCATATCGCATCCCGAAGGGATATATCGCGAATTCCGGACGGAATTCATATCGCTGACGGCCTTTGGCCGTCATCCCCAAAAACACTGAATTGCAAATATACGCACGATCTGAGGCGATATGCCGTTTCGCGGCGCGATATGTTTTGCTGTGCAAAACGCGATATATTTGCTGCGCAAATGCGATATGATATGAATTCCTTTTCGCGGGCCGCAGGCACATATCGCGCTTTTTTGCATATCTCGCCTTCGGCGAGGATGCAAAAGCATATCGCATCCCGAAGGGATATATCGCGAATTCCGGACGGAATTCATATCGCTGACGGCCTTTGGCCGTCATTACGGCTCGATATACCCGTCGATCCCCATCGTATACATATCATCCGTCACGGTCTGGTAGCGGCTGCCGGTGTAAACGTCCGTAAAGCCGTTGTAGGCGCGGTAGATATCGCCGGTCTCGGTGTCGTAAACGCGCTCGTAGCCCAGCGTGGCGTCGCTCTGCTTCTGGCTGATGATATCGTAGGAATTGCTGCGCTGCTCCCAGCTGTCCATGATCATATCGGAGATGGAATCGTACACGCGCTGGTTGGCGATGATGGTGGAAACCAGCCGGCCCTCCTCGGCGTTGAAGCCGTTTACAAAGGTCTGGCTGAACTGCAGCGAGCCGATGCACTGATCGTAAATGGGCTGCCAGTTGATGAAATCGTCGTCCGGCGCCACCATAATGATGGTGTTGTAGACGTTCAGCGGGAACACGTCCACGCCGTAGATATAGTAGGAACCGGGATCGTACACGCTGGCGGTGAACAGGCCCTGATTCGTTTCCCCGGCGTCGTTTTTGTAGGTGGCGCGCAGCACGTCGCCGCCCAGCGGGGAAGCGCCCATGTTTTCGATCACGGTAAAGTCATTCAGCATGGGGAAGTAGCTGTAGCCGATATCCACACGGTTGGCGTAGGCTGCGTTTTCGTTCCATACCTTAAAATACGCCTCCGCGGTCTGCGGGTCGATGGGCGCCAGCTGCGAGAAGATGGCGTCCGGATACAGGCTTTTGTACGTGGCGCGGGCTTTTTCGCTCTTCAGAAAGCCCTCCAGCTTCAGGCCGAACAGGAACATATAGTTCATATTATCGGGGTCGTAGGCGCGGAAGGAATAGTGGATGTAATCCACCGGCGCAACTTCTACCATCCAGCCCTCGGGCACGTTGAAGCTCACAAGGCCGTTATCAAAGCTGCCCAGCTTTACGGTTTTCGCCTTGCTCTGCGTGATCTTGACGGCGGTTTCGGTGGGCGCGGGGGCGTCCGTTTCGTCCTCGTCGGTCTCATCCACGTCGTCGTTTCCCTTCGGGTCCAGCATGGTCTGGCGTTCGGTGGTGCTGCCCGGCGTATCGTCCCCGCCGCAGGCAGCCATGGCCAGCAGCGAAAATACCAGAAGCAGCGCAAGGAAAATGCTTATGATGCGTTTATTCATATAAAATACCTCCATTTGGGTTCAGAACCCATTATTTGTATTATAACACGACACGCGTTGGAAAACAAGTTCTTTTTCCGCCGTCAGCTGCCCGGATTCCCAGTTGCAAGTTGCAGAAAAAGTGGCTGTGGTCAGCAAATTCGCGATTCGGAATTAACGTGCCGCAAATGGAATCAATTTTTAATCTTTAATTTTTAATTTTTAATTTTTAATTACTTCAATGCTGTCCCCCGCATAAACCTTTCCGCCCTTTACCACGATGGCGAACACGCCCTCGCGGGGCATCACGCATTTGCCTATGAGCTCCCTGATGGCGCAGCCCTCGTGGCATTCCTTGCCGATCTGGCTGATCTCCAGCACGGCCTCGCCCACCTGCAGGCGGGCGCCCACGGGCAGGGTATAGAGCTCGATGCCCTCGGTGGTGATGTTTTCGGCAAACACGCCGTGACACAGGCCGTTGGTGGGGCCGTTTTTGGCCTTTTCGATGCTCTCGGCGGCCAGGAGGCTCACCTGCCTGTGCCATTTCCCGGCGTGGGCGTCGCCCTCCACGCCGAAATTCTCGATCAGCACGCCGGGGTTCACCTGCTTTTTGGGCGTGCCCTTTTTTTCGCTGATATTGACGGATAATACGGTGCCTTTCATAATTTATCCTCCGATGATAAAAATTAAGAATTAAAAATTAAAAATTAAAAATTGTAAGCGCATATCCGATAGCGGATAGCGGATAGCAGCATTGCGATCGGCGAACAGCGAACGTCGAACGGCTATCTGCTGGCCACTGGCCACTGGTCACTGGTCACTTTTCTTGCAACTTGCAACTGTTCACGGCGAAAGGCTGAAATTCCGCATTCCGCATTCCGAATTGAATTTCAGCCTCCGATTTTGTTCATCGCGTGAAGATCGCCGCCTGCGCCGGTAAAATCGTGCCCCGCGGGCTTGGCGAGGATCGCTTTTTGCACGGCTTCCAATAGCTTTTCTTCGTCGTCCAGATACGGCTTCAGGTCGAAGGCCGTATCGTAACCGAGGCACGGGCGGATAAACCCGTCCGACAGCAGCCGGATGCGGTTGCAGCTTTTGCAGAATTTTTTGGAAACGGGGCTGATCAGCCCCACGCGGCCCGAAAACCCCGGGGCTGCGTAATAAACGGCGGTGCCCTCGGTTTCGCCCGTGGGCTTTAAGAAGGGGAAATCCCGTAAGATCTCTTCGCCGGTCACGCGCAGGTTTTTGTCCTCGCCCGGGTCCGAAAAGGGCATCAGCTCAATAAAGCGCACGTCCAATGCTTCGGTGCGGGCAAGGTCGATCAGTTTTCCCGCGCCGTCGGCGTTTACGCCCTTCATCAGCACGGCGTTGATCTTGATGGGCGAAAGGTCCGCTTCTTTTGCCGCTTCAATGCCCGCCATCACTTTACTGAGTACGTCCGCGCCGGTCAGATGCCGGTAGACGCCCTCGTCCGCCGAATCGAGGCTCACGTTGACGCTGTCCACCCCCGCTGCCTTCAGCCGCGCGGCGTATTTTTGCAGGTACACCCCGTTGGTGGTGATCGAGAGCGTCCGGATGCCCGGGATCTGTTTGATGCGCGCGGCGATCTCGCAGATATCGTCCCGCACCAGCGGCTCCCCGCCGGTCAGGCGCACCTTGGTGATCCCGCATTTGGCAGCGGCGCGCACGATTCTGCCGATCCCGTCCGGGGTCAGCTCCGTATCCCGTTTTTCGCAGGCCTCCTTGCCGCAGTAAACGCAGTTCAGGTTGCAGCGTTCGGTCACGGAGACCCTGAGATAGGTGATGTCTCTGCCGAATGAATCAAGCATGGTAAAAATCCGTCTTTCCGCCCGTTTTTTTCACGAGCCGCACGTTCTGGATGGACATGGCGCGGTCGATGGCCTTGCACATGTCGTACACGGTGAGCGCCGCCACGCTGACGGCGGTAAGGGCCTCCATCTCGATGCCGGTTTTGTAGCTGCAGGCAAGGCGGGAGCGGATATAGAGCTCGTTTTCGCCGTTATCCGTAAACTCGATCTCCACGCTCTCGATGGGGATGTTGTGGCACAGCGGGATGAGCTCGAAGGTGCGCTTGGCCGCCATAATGCCCGCGATGCGCGCGGCGGCAAGGGCGTCGCCCTTTTTCAGGGCCGCCGATTTGATCTTCTGCAGCGTTTCGGGCTGCATCACGAGCGTGGCAGCCGCCTCGGCGGTGCGCCGGGTTTCCGCCTTTTCGCCCACGTCCACCATTTTGGCCTGACCCTGTTCATCAATGTGCGTTAAATCCATGGAATACTCCTTTACTAAATGAGGAATGAGAAATGAGGAATGAGGAATGAAGGTGGCGGCTGACGCCGCATTGTAAAAGAATAAGAAATTGAATGCTATCCGCTATCCGCTATCCGCTGTAAAGGGAATTCCTCATTCCTCATTCCTAATTCCTAATTTACCGTATAGCCGCCCATTTCCTCCAGCCTCCGCCTGAATTCTTCGCTTCTCAGCGTTTCCAGAAACGCCTTTACGGCGGGGAGCTCCATACAGCTCTCATTGACGAGAAAATCGTATTCCTCGTTCCACAGGGGGATAAAGTCCAGCCCGTACATTTTGGCGGCGGAATAAATGCCCAGCCCCGCGTCCGCGTTGCCCGCGGCCACCGAGGCCGCCACGGCCGTGTGGGTGAATTTTTCGTTGCGGTAGCCGTCGATGGCGTCCGGGGCGATCCCGGCGCGCTTCAGCAGCACGTCCAGCAGCACCCGGGTGCCCGCGCCGCGCTGGCGGTTCACAAAGCGGCAGCGGGTGAGATCCTCCACGGTTTCTATATGCTTCGGGTTGCCGCCCGGCACCAGCAGCCCCTGCACGCGGCCCACGCCCTTAACGAGCACGGCGCCGCCGCCCGGGAAATGCGTTTTTACGTACGGGCGGTTATACTCGCCCGTGGCCTCGTCCAGCAGGTGCACCGCGCCCATGTGGGCCAGCCCCGCCTTGACGGCGCTGATCGCGCCCATGCTGCCCACGTGGGAGGAGCTGACGCGGAAGGGGCAGCCGTTTTTCTGCAGAAGATCAGCGATCTCATCGATGATCGGGTCGTGGCTGCCGGTGATGATCAGGGCGTTTTCGATCTGAGCCCGGTCCCGCAGCAGGCGCACGTTCACGGTCTGCCCGGCCTCGATGCCTTCGCAGTCCTGCGGCACCTCCAATATGCCGTCCGCCTTGGTAAAGCTGGTGATCACGCCCGCGCCGCCCGCAAGGGGAGAAGCGGCCAGCCTGCCGTTCACGCTGCCCAGCGTGACGCGCACGTATTCCTTATATTTCAACGAGGACGTTACCCTTCTGCCCAGCACGGCGGAAACGGTGTTCGCCTTTTTGCCTTCTCTTTGGTAATAAATATCCGTCAGCCCTTTTACGAACTGCTCCATGATCACGATGGCGCTCACCGGGTAGCCGGGCAGCCCCACCACGGGCTTGTTTTCGGCAATGCCCAGCACGGCGGGCTTGCCGGGCTTCACGCCCACGCCGTGGATCAGCACCCTGCCCAGCGCCGATACGGTCTCGCTCGTATAATCGTCCCGCCCGGCGGAGGAGCCCGCTAATATCAGCACCGCGTCGCATTCCGAAAGCGCTTCTGAAACGGAGCGCAGCAGCAGGTTCTTTTTATCCTTGACGATGCCGTAAACCTTCGCTTCGGCTCCCCAGCCGGAGAGCATGGCGGAGAACACGGCGGAATTGAATTCAATGATCTCGCCCTTTGCGGGGTGGCTCGTGGGGGGCACGATCTCGTCCCCCGTGGGGATGATGCCGAATACCGGGCGTTTTTTTACTTCGATTTCGGTCACGCCCCCGGCCAGAAACGCGCCGATCAGCGCGGGCGTGACTTCGGTGTTCGTAGGCGCGATCATATCGCCCATGCAGATATCCTCGCCCACCTGCCGCACGTTCTGGAACGGCGAAACGGCGCTCAGAAGCTTCACGCGGCCGTTTTCCTGCGTGATCACGTCCTCCACCATCACCACGGCGTCCGCGGCGTCCGGCAGCGGGTCGCCGGTATCCACCACCGCGTATTTTTCCGGCGGCAGAAAAACGGGGTTCTCTTCACTTGCCCCGAAGGTATCGGCGGCCTTTACGGCGATGCCGTCCATGGCGCTGGCGTTATAGTGCGGGCTGGAGATGGCCGCGTACACGGCCTTTGCCGTCATTCTGCCCAAAGCAGACGCCGACGGCACGGTCTCCGGCACAAAGCCGAAGCCGCTGTTCTTCACCGCGCTGAAAAAGGTTTTCTGCGCCTGCTCTAAGGGAGTATTTGTAAGGTAATTGTGCTTCATGAATGAAACCTCGCGAAAACAATGAAGAATTAAAAATTAAAAATTAAAAATTTCGGATGGACTCCGACCCGTCAGAAACATCGTCGCCTGCCTTCGCTTGGAGCGCTCGGCACGCTCGTGTTTCTTCCAGCCTGCGTTTCGCCTTCATCCGCCACCGGCGGCGGCGAAGCCTCGGCACCATACCCGATAATATAAACGTAACCATTTGTTCTGTTTTTTAATGCGGCTTCAGCCGCCACCTTAATTTTTAATTTTTAATTTTTAATCAGAACAGGTTCACCGTAACCTCGCACCCTGCCCGCAATCCTTCCGCTTCTCTCGGAATAATAACGTATCCGTCCGCGGCGGCGAGCAGGGAGATCACGCCGGATTTGGCGTAGAGAGGCACGGCCAATTCCCCGGTCAGCTTCACGCACAGCAGCTCCGCCCGCCCGTGGTTGGAGGAGATGTGCTCCGCGAGCCTCGCTTTCACCGTGCGGCCCGGCGCTTTCGCGCCCGTGCGGGCGTCCAGATGGGTCCTGACGAGCAGCGAAGCGGTAAAAAAGCAGGCGGCGGGGTGTCCGGGCAGGCCGAACACGGCGGCATCGCCCACTCTGCCCAGTACCGTGGGCTTGCCGGGCTTTACGGCAATGCCGTGGCAGAAAACCTCGCCCAGATTGCCCACGATCTCGGCCGTCCGGTCCGCCGGGCCCGCGGAGGAGCCGCCGGAGAGCAGCACGATATCGTTTTCATTGCAGGCGGTTTGCAAGGCCTGCGTGAGGGCGGCGGCCTCGTCTCTGATAATGCCGTAGCTTTTGCAGACGCAGCCCCAGCGGGCGCAGAGCGCCGATAAAATATGAGAATTCACGTCCCGGATCTCGCCCGGGGCGGGGGCGTTATCTATGGGCACCAGCTCGTCGCCGGTGGAAAGGACGCCCACGCGCGGCGGCGCGTAGACCTGAACCTCGGCAACGCCCATGGCGGCCAGCACGCCCACGGCGGCGGGGGAGAGAACAGCGCCCTTCTGCAGCACCGTCTGATTGCGCTTTACGTCGTCGCCGCGCCGCGTCACGTTCTTATAGGGCGCCGCGGCCGCGTAGCAGAGCATCAGGTTCCCCGCTTCCTCGTCCGTATATTCCACGGGCACCACGGCGTTCGCGCCTTTCGGCAGCATGCCGCCGGTGGGGATGCGCGCGCACTCCCCGGGCCGGAGCTCAAAATCCGCCGCTTCGCCCATTCTGACCTCGCCCGCGACCTGAAGCATGGCGGGAATGGCCTGCCCAGCGCCGAAGGTATCCTCGGCAACAACGGCATAGCCGTCCATGGTAGAGCGGTCAAAGGCGGGCACGTCCGCGCAGCTCACGATATCCTCCGCCAGCGTCAGAGCAGCGGCTTCGTCCAGCGGCAGACGCAGCGTTTCGGGCGTGCCGCACATTTCGTGCGCGGCGATCTCCAGCGCCCGTTCCAAAGAAACCACGTTCAGCAAGTCAGTCCAGCCTCCATTGGGATAAGAAGAGCCGCCCGAATTCGCTTTTCGGCGCGCCCAGCTCTTCAATGCCGCCGCGCTCCTCGATGCGCCCGTGATGCAGAATAAGCACCTCGGTGGCGATATCGAAGGCCTGCTTGGGCAGGTGGGTGGAGAACAGCAGCGTGGTCCCGTTTTCTTCGCAGTGCTTTGTCAGCACCCGCTCCAGAAGCGCGCCGGTTTCGATATCGGCGGCGGAGAGGGGCTCGTCCAGCAGCAGCAGGTTGTAGCTTCCGGCCAGCATCCGGGCAAGGCACATACGCTGTTTTTCCCCACCCGAGATGCGGCCCGTTTTTTTATCTTTTAATTCCGTTAAATTGCAGGCCTCCAGCACGCCGGAAATCTCCCTGCCGCCCGCGGCAAGGCGCACGTTCTGCGCTACGGTGCCCTTAAAGGCATAGGGCGTTTGGGGCTGGTAGCCCACGGCCGCTTTGGGTACGGAGATCTCGATCTCGCCTTCATCCGGCTTCAGAATGCCTGCGATCAGCCTGAGCAGCGTGCTCTTGCCCGCGCCGTTGGGGCCGATGAGCGCCACGCGCGCCCCGGCCGGGATCGTGAGGGAGGGGATCTCCAGCGTAAAGTTCGCGCCGTATTTCTTTTTTAAGCCCGTGATCTTTATCATCTGATCTTCTCCTGTACGCTGTAGGCCGGAATGTTCACAATGAGCGAAATGAGCATCAGGATGATGCCCAGCGCAAGGGCCTTGGTGAAATCGCCCTTGTTGGTTTCCAGTAAGATCGCCGTGGTCATCACCCGCGTTTTAAACTGGATGTTGCCGCCCACAAGGGATACGGCTCCCACCTCCGCAATGGACCGGCCGAAGCCCATCAGCGTGATGCTGATAAACTGCGGCGCGCATTCGCCGATCAGGAGCCTTACCTGCTTCGTGCCGGAAAGCCCCAGCCCTTTGGCCGTCTCGGAGATCAGCGCGCCGCGCTCTCCGGCCGCGGCGGCGGAAAGCCCGGTCACCACGGGGGTGATCAGCAGCACCTGCGCGATCACCATGATGCGCACGCTGAACATCAGATGCAGGCTGCCGAAGGGCCCCACGCCGCGGAACAGCATAAACACGATAAGCCCCGCCACCACCGGCGGCAGAGCCATCATCGTATTCGTCAGGCGCAGCAGCGCGCCTTTGCCCGGAAAGCGGTTTTTGCCGATCAGCACGCCCAACGGGATCCCCAGCAGCGCGGAGATCGAAGCGGAAAACACGCTCATCGTCAGCGTGGTGCCTATGATCTGCCAAAGCTCCTTATCGCCGCTGAAGATCAGCGCGAGGGCCTCTTTGATATACTCCATAACTGATAAGCAGAAAGCCGCTGTAGAGAGCTCTGCAGCGGCAAGGGGAACAGGATTTGTTTATTTCTCGATCACGAAGAACAGCGCCTCGCCGTACTCTTCAATGCCGTAGGCCTTGATCAGGGCAGCGGCTTCGTCCGAAAGCATCCATTCGATGAGGGCGTTCGCGCCTTCGGTGTTGATCTTGACGTCCGTACCCTCAAAGGCAGCGGCCTCCGGGTTCACGCCGATCAGGGAGTAGGTGTTCTTCATGTCGTCGGCTTCTTCTTTGAGAATGACGAGGTTGGGCAGGCTGGCCTTATTCTTCAGGAAGGTGGCCTTGTCCGTGAGGGTATATACGTTCATCTCGTTGGCTTTGGTGAGCGTATCGCCCATGCCGGAACCGAGGGAGGAATACCATTCCTTTTCGGCGGGATCGATCTCGGCGGCGGCCCAGATGTTCGTCTCTTTGTTGTGGGTGCCGGAGTTGTCGCCGCGGCTCGCAAAGCCCGCTTCGCTGTCGGCGATCGCCTTAAAGCATTCGGCGGCGGTGGCAAAATCCTTGATGCCGGCGGGATCGTCCGCGGGGCCCACGATCACGAAGTAGTTATACATAAAGGAGAGCCGCTCGGTGGAGGCAAAGCCCTCTTCAATGAAGGCCTCTTCCTGCGCCTTGGAGTGCACCAGCAGCAGATCCGCGTCGCCGGCTTTCGCGTAGCCGATGGCGGCGCCGGTACCGGCGGAGGCGACCTCTACCTTGTAGCCGGTGGCGGCCTCAAAGGTGGGCAGCAGATAGGGCAGCAGGCCGGAATCGTTCACCGAGGTGGTGGTGGCCATGCGGATGACGGGATTTTCGGGCGCGGCTACGGGCTCGGCGGTAGTGTCGGGCGCAGCAGTGGTGTCCGGCGCGGCGGTGGTGGTGGGCGTTTCGGAGCCGCCGCAGGCGGCCAGCGTCAGCACGAGGGCAAACGCCAGAAGCAGTGCAAAGATTTTTTTCATGATCCATACTCCTTTTCAAACACGGAAGGCCCGGCCGTTTCCCGCCGTACCCTTAAGCCGATGAGCGTATGCCCGTGATATTTCGGCTTCGTCCGCCCCTCCGTGCTTTCGTTTAGGAGAAACGGATCGGAAATGGAATCGGTTTCAGTTTAGCACGGTTTCGGAGAAATGTAAAGAATAAAAATATAAAACGCCTGTTTTGGGGAGAAGAAGGATAACGGATACGTTAAGATTTTAAGAATTTGTGTATTGATAAGATAAAAAGTATATGATAAAATAAACATATCAAACAGTTAAGGCGGTGATTCCATGCTGAAATTCGGCGTGCTGACGGTGAGCGACCGCTGCGCCCGCGGTGAGACGGAGGACAAGAGCGGCCCCGCCATCGCCGGGATCCTTGCGCCTCTGGGCGAGATCGCCGTTTCCGGCGTCGTGCCGGACGAGAAAGATCAGATCACCGCGGCGCTGATCCGCTTCTGCGATGAAGCAGGCTGCGATTTCATATTCACCACCGGCGGCACCGGCTTTGCCCCGCGCGACGTAACGCCCGAGGCCACCAAGGCCGTGATCGAACGCGAGGCCCCCGGCGTTTCCGAGGCCATCCGGGCCGAAAGCATGAAGATCACGCCCCGCGCCATGCTTTCCCGCGCTGCGGCGGGCATCCGCGGCAAAACGCTGATCGTGAACCTGCCCGGCAGCCCGAAAGCCGTCCGGGAATCGCTGGCCGTGGTGCTGCCGATCTTGGAGCACGCCGCCGAAACGATGAGCGGCGTTACGCTCAGCTGCGGAAAGGCGTAAGATGTTTGACCGCGCCGCGATCCAGGGCTTTTCCCTGCAGAATAAATGCGCCGCCGTGCTCGGCTGCGGGGGCCTCGGCTGCAATATCGCCACCCATCTGGCCTGCGCCGGGATCGGAAGGCTGATCCTGTGCGATTTCGATACGGTGAGCGAATCAAACTTAAACCGCCAGTTTTTATACTCTTTTGCCGATCTGGGCAAAGAAAAGGTCACGCTGGCCGCCGCGCGGCTGCAGGGGATCTCGCCCGGAACGGATATCGTTGCCGTAAACAAAAAAATCACGTCCCCGGCGGACCTGGAATTCGCTTCGGGCGCGGATATCCTGTTTGCGGCGGTGGATAACAACGCCGCCCGGAGCTTTGCGCAGGCCTTCTGCGCCGGACACGCGATCCCGCTGGTCAACGGCGGGGTGAACGGCTTTTACGGCAGCGCCTATTTATATCTTCCCGGCCAAACGCCGGATCTGACGGCCGCCGGGATGCTTTCGGCGGAAAACGGCAGAATCAGCGCCGTTTCCAGCACAGTGGGCGTCATCGGGGCGCTTCAGGCGCATCTGGGCATCCGCTTCCTGCTGGGGGATACTGCCCCCGCGGGCAAACTGCATATATTTGACAACGGCGAAATACACACGTTAGCCATAAAAGGCTGAAAGGAGACGACTGCATGAGCAATTACGACGGCTACATGGGCAAGGTGCTGTTCGTGGATCTGACCGCGCGCACGCATTCTTTATTCCCGTGGACGGACGAGGACCGCAGACGCACGCTGGGCGGCAAGGTGATGGCGGCGGATATTCTGCTGAACCACATCAAACCCGGCATGCGGGCCTTCGACGCGGATAACTGGCTGGTGGTGACCACCGGCCCCATTACGGGCTGCGGCTGCCCCAATTCCTCGCGCTTCAACATTTCCACCATCTCGCCCCTGACGGGTATTCTCACTTCCTCCAACTGCGGCGGCGATTTCGGGCTGTGGCTGAAGCGCGCCGGGTACGACGCGGTGATCTTTACCGGCCGGAGCGAAAGCCCCGTGCGGGTGCACATCACGCCCGAGGACGTGACCTTTGAGGACGCCTCCGCCCTGATGGGCCTTACGACTTCCGAAACGCAGGAAAAGCTGCCCAAAAAGACGGGCAAGCTCGTGATCGGCCCCGCGGGCGAAAACAAGGTGCTGTACGCCTGCGTGTTCTCGGGCGAGCGCACGGCCGGCCGCGGCGGCGTGGGCGCCGTATTCGGCGATAAAAACCTGAAGGCCGTGACCGCCTACGGCACGCTGCTGCCCGAGGTGCGCGACCGCGAAAAGCTGCGCAAGATCAACCGCAAATGGGTGCACACGCTGCAGACCCATCCCTTGACGGGCCGCCAGCTGCCCAAGCTCGGCACGGCGGGCCTGATCGCGCCCATGCAGGCGCACAAGATCCTCGCCACCAAAAACTTCAGCGCCGGCCGGTTCGACGGCTTTGAGAAGATCTCGGGCGAGGAGCTGGCGGAGCATCATCTGGTATCCAACGCCGCCTGCACCACCTGCGCCATCCGCTGCGCCCGTATGTGCAAGGTAGACGGCAAAGTGGTAAAGGGCCCGGAGCTGGAGATCCTCGGTCTGCTGGGCGCCAATATACTGAACGACGATATCGAGAAGATCATCCGCTGGAACTATATTCTGGACGAACTGGGCATGGATACCATCTCCGCCGCCGGTACCGTGGCCTTCGCCATGGAGCTGAAGGAAAAGGGCGTAAAGGATTTCGGTCTGGAATTCGGCAAAACGGACAATATCGAAGAGATGTTTTATAAGATCGCCCGCCGCGAGGGCGACGGCGATATTTTAGCGGACGGCTCGCGCAGAATGAGCGACCGCTTCGGCGGCAAGGAATACGCCATCAACGCCAAGGGCATGGAGCTGGCCGCCTACACGCCCCGCCACGCGGTGGGGCACGGTCTCGGCTACGCCACGGCGAACCGCGGCGGCTGCCATCTGAACGCCGGTTATCTGGTGGTGGTGGAAGGCCTCGGTCTGGACGTGGATTCCTTAACGCCCCACGGCAAGGCGGCGCTGGCCATTATGTTCCAGAACCTGATGGAGGCGGTTTCCGCCGGCGGCTCCTGCATGTTCACCAGCTACGCGGTGCTGCCCGGCTTCCTTGTGGATAAGCCCAACTGGCCCGTCACCAAGGTGGTGCTGGGGGCCTTCCCCTACGTGGGCCCGGTGGTGAACCTGTTGAGCCACTTCACCAAGGCGCCCATGATCAACATCCCGCTGCTGCCGGAAAGCTACGCCATCAAATACGCTACGGGCATCCCCTCCACCATGGCCAGCATGCTCACCTGGGGCGCGCTGGGCTATAACACGGAGCGGATCGCCAACGTGATCCTGGGCCAGAAGGCGGACGCGGACCAGCTGCCGAAGCGCCTCACGGACGAACCGCAGGATCCGGCCGATCCGCGCACCAAGGTGCCGCTGGAGCCCATGAAAAAGGTATATAACCGCGCGCGCGGCTGGAAGGACGGCATCCCCACCTGGCACCGTCTGAAATCGCTTGGCGTGCGGATCGACAAGGCCGTTTACGACGCGGCGGTAAAGGAGGCGTACAAATAATGGCGCAGGTAAAAGTGAAGCTGTTCGGCGTGTTCCGCATGGATCTGGGCATGGCCGAGGAGACGGTGGATATCGCCACCGTGGCCGATATTTTTCCGGTGATGACCGAAAGAAGCATGGCGATCTACGAGGAAAAGAAAAAGACCGACGCCGGTCTGAAAGCGCCGGCCCCGTTCCGTTTTAAGGACGCCATCGTATACATCAACGGCGAGCGCTGCGCCAAAAAAGGCCGCAGGCTCAGCCCCGGGGACGAGATCTGGGTCATGTCCCCCGCAAGCGGAGGTTAAGCTATGGCATATTTTATTAACGAAGAACTGTGTATCGGCTGCGGCGCCTGCGCGTTCACCTGCCTGTTCGACGTGCCCGCGTTGGCGGCGGACGGCGTAAAATATGAGATCGAGAAGGAAAAATGCACCGGCTGCGGCCAGTGCGAGAATCTATGCCCCGTATCGGCCATCTCCCCGCTGCCGGACCATAAGCCGATCAGAAAGGTTTCCATCATCACGGAAAAGTGCATCGGTTGCTCCATGTGCGCCCGCGTGTGCCCGGCAAACGCCCCCCACGGCGAGCTGAAAAGCCCCTTTGAGATCGATCAGGAGAAATGCTTCCGCTGCGGCACCTGCGCCAAAAAATGCCGCAAAGAGGCGATCCTCGTCGAATACGAAGATTAATTCGGAAAGCGGAATTCGGAATGGATTCGCTTCCCCCTGATTTTTACCCAATCAATAATCACGCCGGAGCGGCTGCTCCGGCGTGGTTCCTTTTGTTGGTATTCAACTTCAGATATCAGTTTATCGCTGAGGCTGCCGTAACGATGGTAGCGCGTGGCCGTGCCACGCCCCGGCGCGGTAAGCGCCGGTAATCAGCATTGTTAATATACCGCCGCATAGCGGCGGGGCGGCTCAAGGAGCCGCGCTACGGGTCAAATTTACAGTTTTACCCAAAAAATCACGCCGGAGCGGCTGCTCCGGCGCTTTTTAGTTTGATCAAATTGGAATTTGCAGGGCTCGACGCCCTACAAATTCCAGTGGCCAGCAGCCAGTGGTCAGTGGTCAGTACCCGTTAAGGCAGGCAAATCCGGTTACAGATTTCTGGCCACTGGCCACTGGTCACTGGTCACTCGCTAGCGACAAACTGAAATCTGAAAACCTGTCAGAGCCACTTTTTGCTGTCTTCCAGCCCGATGGCGGCGCGGAGGATCAACCGGGCGTCCGCCGTGGTCACGGCTTCCGTGCTCTGGATCATGCTGGCCTTGATCTGCCATTCGTCCGGCCGATCCAGCCCGATGGACATGCGCAGGGCGTTGCGCGCGTCGTTGGTGGTGATTTTGCCGTCGCCGTCGTTATCGCCGATCACGATCACGGTCACTTTGCTGCCGTCCGCTTTGGTGAGCACCATGCCGGAAGCGACGGGATCGTCCGCTTTGGCAGCCGCGCCGTCTTTGGTAAGCGATGAGCCTTTTCCGGCAAGCGCCAGCAGCTCGGAGGCCTTGAGCCCATCGACCGCGTAAACGCCGCCGTTCTTCTCTTTTGCCAGCTCGCTGTTGATCTCGGGGACCTCGGGCGCGGGCAGTTTGGGGATCTCTTCCGTTTTTGTTCCGCCGCAAACGGTACAGGTAAAGGTCTTTTCACCGGCTTCGTCCACCGTGGCGGGTTTTGTGATCTCGCCCTTGTTCCATGCGTGGTTTTCCTTTTCCACGTGTGAGGGGTCGTTGGCGCAGGTCCGCTGATGCTGCTTATTGTCCAGCTTCGTCCAGCTGCCCCAGGCATGGCCGAGGGCTGCTTTTTCCGCATACGTCGTGTAATCGCAGCGGCTGCAGGTATCGTAAGCGTCCCAGCCGGGCTCGGTGCAGGTGGCAGCCTGCGCGTCGTGGTGCACAAGATCGTGGCCGGGCGCCGGGATCTCTTCATACGTGGTGTAATCGCAGCGGCTGCAGGTGTCGTAAGCGTCCCAGCCGGGTTCGGTACAGGTGGCTGCCTGCGCGTCGTGGTGCACGAGATCGTGGCCGGGCGCCGGGATCGGCTTGGTTTCGCTGAGCGTGCAAACAGCGCAGCTGCGCGTCATTACGCCGTCTTCGGTGCAGGTCGGTTCTGCCGAAGTCTGCCAATCGCCGAAGGAATGCTCTCCCGTGGCGGGGATCTCTTTGAACGTGGAATAATCGCAGCGGGTGCAGGTGACGTAGGCTTCCCAGCCGGGTACGCCGCAGGTGGGGTCTTTTGCCTCGTGATTGACGTATTCATGCCCCAAAGCGGCGATCTCGCGCGTTTGCACCGTGTTGCAGCGGGAGCACTTGCTTTCTTCCAGTCCGGACTGCGTGCAGGTGGGGGCGGTTTTCTGCGTCCAGGGACCGTAATCGTGGTCAAGCGGTTTGGTTTCGTCCGCCGTGTAGCTGTCGCCGCAGCGGGAGCAGGTATAAGTGGTATAGCCGCCCTCGGTGCAGGTCGCCTCCGTTACCGCGGCAGCGTAGTCGTGCCCCAGCGCCGGCACGGGTTCTTCGTAAGAGAGGCCGCATTCCGCGCAGGTGAGCAGGTGCTCGCCGCCCTCGGTGCAGGTGGGCGCTGCAAGAACGGTTTCGGTAAAGCTGTGGGCGTGCAGATGCAGCGCGGCGCCCAACAGGTCATCGTTTCCGGAGGCAAAGTAGATATCGTCCCAGTTTTCCTGCGTGCCCAGGTAATATACGTCGGCAATGGCGGGGCAGTTTGCAAACGCGTTATCATATACGTTATACAGCGCTGCCGAAGCAACCACGGTTTTCAGCGCAGTGCAATTCCGGAACGCGTTTTTGGGCACGTTTACGATGCCGCTGCCCAGCGAAAGGAAAGTAATATTCGTGCAGTCCGCAAACGCGTTCTCGCCGAGCGTAGCAACGTGATCCGGCAGCGTGATCTCCGTAAGCGCGGTGCAGCCGGAGAACGCGTACGCGTCGATCCCCGTCAGGCCCGGCCCATAGGTGACGGACGTAAGCGCGGTGCAGCCGGAGAACGCCTGCGCCGGAAGGCTTGCAACGCCGCTTTCTATGCGGAGCTCTTTGATATAATTTTTATAATTCCGCCATGGGATGCCGGTTACCGCGCCTGCGGTGCTGCCCGTACCGGTGAGCGTAAGAACGCCGTCGTTGTCCAGATACCATTCTACGTTTTCTCCGCAAGTGCCGGAGCCGATATGGGTCACGTGGATCACCGTGCTTTCCGGCGCGCCTGTGCGGTACGTATCCCACTGCAGCAGGGACCCCGGGAAATAGACGTCGGTGAGCCCCGTGCAGCCGGAAAAGGCGTTTTGCCCGATGGACGTTACGCTTTCGGGAATCGTGACCTGGGTGAGTGACGTGCAGTTCTGGAATGCCGAAGCTCCGATGGAACTTACCGTTTCGGGAATGGGGAACGCGGGAAGCGCGGTGCAGTCCGCAAAGGCGCGGCTGCCGATCCCGGTCAGTTCCCCTGCAAAGGTAAGGTTTGTAAGGGACGTACAGCCTTCAAACGCCGAGGAGGGCAGGTATGTCACGCCCTCGGGCAGCGCGATCTCCGTCAGCGCCTTGCAGCCCGCAAAAACGGAACTCCCGAGCGAAGCAACGCTTCTGCCCAGCGTAACGCTTTCCAGCGAAGCGCAGGTTTGGAACGCGCCTGCGCCGATGGAGGTCACACGGTTGGGGATCGTGATCTCTTTGATATTGCAGTCTGCAAAGGCATAATCGCAAACGGAAGTCAGCGCATTGGTAAGCTGAACGGTTTTTACGTAAGATGCGTATCGGTTCCACGGGGCGTCCGTCATGTCGCCCGTGCCGCTGATTATCAGCAGGCCGTCGTTATTCAGATATCAGGTCAGATCGTCTCCGCATTTGCCCTCACCTATACATGCGTAGTGGATCACGGTGCTCTCCGGCACGCCGGTGTTGAAGCTGTTCCACTCCTGCAGCGACCGCGGGAAATATACGTCGGTCAGCTCCGTACAGCCGTAGAACGCGGAATTGCCGATGCTTGTAACGCTGTCCGGGATCGTGATCTCCGTCAGACCCGCGCAGTTACAGAACGCGTAACTGCCGATGCTCGTTACGCTGTCCGGGATCGTGATCTCTGTCAGTCCGGTGCAGTTATAGAACGCGTAACTGCCGATGCTTGTAACATTGTCCGGGATCGTGATCTCTGTCAGTCCAGTGCAGTTATAGAACGCGTAATTGCCGATGCCCGTTATGCTGTCGGGGATCGTGATGCTTGTAAGTCCGGAACAGTTATAGAACGCGCCGTACAGAATATTACCGCCGGTCACGGTCACGCTTTTCAGACCGGAAGGGATATAATAGGTGGAGGAAGTAGTGGACGACGTACTGTAAGCGTAAAAATACTGCGTTGTTTCAGTGCCGCCGGTATAGGAAGATGTGCCGAAAATATACCCGAACGGATACTGATACGTATCGGAAGCGCTCTTTCTGCTGCCGCCTATGAACGGGAGCGTGATGCTTTCAAGCCCCGAGCAGCCGTAGAACGCGGAACTGCCGATGCTTGTGACGCCGTTCCCGATCGTGATGCTTGTAAGCCCGCTGCAGTTATAAAACGCGCCGTACAGAATTTCACCGCCGGTTACGGTAACGCTTTTCAGGCCGGAAGGGATATAATAGGTGGAGGAGGTAGTGGATGACGTGCTGCTGTCGTAATAATACTGCGTTACTGCCGTGCCGCCGGTATAGAAAGACGTGCCGAAAATATACCCGAACGGATACTGATACGTATCGGAAGCGGTCTTTCTGCTGTTGCCAACAAACGGGACCGTGATGTTTACAAGCCCCGAGCAGCCCCAAAACGCAGATCCGCCGATGCTCGTTACGCTGTCCGGAATCAAAATGCTCGTCAACCCCGAGCAGCCGGAGAACGCAGAACTGCCGATACTTGTGACGCTGTCCGGGATCGTGACGCTCGTCAGCCCTGAGCAGCCGGAGAACGCGGAACCGTAGATGCGCGTGACGCTGTCCGGGATCGTGACGCTTGTCAGCCCAGTACAGCCGGAGAACGCAGAACTGTCGATGCTTGTTACGCTGCCGTCTGAGGGGATCACGCTGTTTTTACAACCGAGGATCAGTGTTTTTAAGGTTGTATTGATCAAACAGTTATTTGCTGAATGGTACCTCGTATTTCCGGAAGAAACCGTGATCGTTTCAAGCCCTGAGCAGCCGGAGAATGCATAATAGCCGATGCTCGTGACGCTGTCCGGGATCGTGACGCTCGTCAGCCCCGAGCAACCGTAGAACGCGTACCAGCCGATGCTCGTGACGCTGTCCGGGATCGTGACGCTCGTCAACCCGGTGCAGCCGTAGAACGCGGAATTGTCGATGCTTGTAACGCTGTTCGGGATCGTGACACTCGTCAGCCCCGTGCAGCCGGAGAATGCATTGTAACCGATGCTTGTGACGCCGTTCCCGATCGTGACACTCGTCAGCCCCGTGCAGTTATAGAACGCGTAACTGCCGATGCTCGTTACGCTGTTCGGGATCGTGACGCTCGTCAGCCCCGTGCAGCCGGAGAACGCGGAACTGCCGATGCTCGTGACGCGGTTGTTTATGACCAACGTTTTTGGCCGATTGCCCCACGGCGCGGTCGTAGTACCATTGTTTCTGTTATAATTGTACATTGTTCCACTGCCGCTGATGGTCAGCGTTCCCTCGTCGTCCAGCGTCCAGGTGAGGTTATCACCACAGGTACCTGAACTGATCCAGCGTGCATAGAGTGTCATATTACCGGACATGGATGCATAGCTGAGAGTTTCGATCTTGCTGCCGCCGTCTTTTGCGGTATACCAGCCGAGAAAACTGTAACCGTCGCAACTCGCGTCTTGCAGAACGATCAGACTATCATCGGAGTAGATGCGTTCAGGATTGGGATTATACACGTAACCCGTGATCACGCCGTTATCGTAGGTGAGCGTATAATAGGGCAGCTCTTCCCACTTGGCGTAATAGGTGCGGCTCATTTTCATTTCCGTGTTGAACGAGGTGATCGGCTTCGTAAAGGCCGCGTCCTCGAACCAGCCCTTGAATTCATAGTTGCGTTTTGAAGGCGTGTAGTCCGCCGAGGTCAGGTCCACGGTGAAATCGCTGTCCTCGTCGAACTGGCTCTTCTGCGTGGTGCCCCACGCAAAGCTGCCGCCGTTCAGTTCATACGTAATATTGTAAATGCCGCTCAGGTTCAGCTCCAATATGTTGGAAATGCCGCTGCGGATATATACGTTTTCTTTTTCGAAAACCTTATCGCAGTCCGGTCCGTCGTCTTCTCTCCCGGTATAGAAGCTGTCGCCGCCATAGACGCGTGCGCGCAGATAGACGGTATCGCCGGGCCGGAAGCCGACGGCCTCCAGCTTGTCGCGCATATACCACGTGTTATCGCAGAAAAAGAAGTACGGCGTGGAGACGTCGTGTTGTTCAAAGAAAAACCAGTCGCCGTTGTTGACCCGGAACTCGATCACGAGTTGGGGATCCCACCACTCGCCCGTGATCTCCTCGCGGATGTCGCGGTCGCGGTTCCAATCGTACGCGAGGAATTCAGACAGCGCTTCGTCCAGCGCGGCGGGGTAATCCACGGCGAGCTGGTAGGTCGTCTGGGTGATCTCGACCCCGTCCTCGGTCACCTTTTCACGCCTTGACGAGAGCGCCTTGAGTTCGGGCGCGACGTTGGATTTCAGAACGCTGACGTCCGGGACGCAGTCCTGAGATTCGGGATCGGCGGTGTCGTTATTGAACGTTTTGATATTGCCCCAGTTGGAATAATAAACGTCTTCCGACGAATATACCTGTTGGCCGTCTTCCCTGATCCTCAAAGAATTCCACACGCGGTAGCGCGCCTTTACAT
>JAEEGL017295463.1_pt1 | contig 29217 bp, 33 predicted proteins | sample 9134231 | NCBI WGS metagenome assembly JAEEGL01 (sample SAMN16246548, study PRJNA631951) | gut metagenome | biome: gut microbiome; feature: rumen; material: fiber-attached | host: Bos | place: Iran: Karaj | collected 2018-10 | reverse complement strand
TCTATCTTTATAATCTTGATAAATGCTGCGCGCATCTTCATTAACGTATCGTTCGCGCATTTGCATTACCTCTTCATTTGTAAATTTAGCATTATCAGAATTGCCACCATCGGTTGCATGATACTTATAGAAGTTTTTATTTTCTTCAGTATATACTTCGGGTTTAATATCTTTCCAAGTAGTGCCATCCCAAATGCTTGCAAAACTATCAAATGCAATTTTATCCTTAAATTTTTGATATACATCGCGACGCCGCATATGAAAATCATAACACTCTCTTATATATGCTACATCTTCATTAGTGAGTTTTGTTCGTCCATTGTTTTCACCACGGTTGTTACCGCCGCCAGAATTGCAATTATAACCAAATCCTTTATAAGTATTGAAGTAATTAATCCAATAGATTTCTCGTTCATCAAGTTCATCTAATTTACATTCTTCAACTACCTCATAAGTAAAAGCATCTTTACCGTATTTTTGAATTGCAATATCAATTGGTATATCTGTTTTATATTGATGTTCTTTAATTCTTCTTTCTATATCGTTACTTTGTCCGATATAGGATTTTCCATTTTCCTTCTTTGTTATTTTATATATGCCTATCATTGCGGCACCTCCACAATTTAAGGCTTGGGTTAATTCTGATTCCCACGGGATCTGCATGCCCACAAGGGGTTTAGCTTCTCTTACCACCATAATCTTTCGATTTAGTTGCCCGTTAGCCTTCTAATATAAAGTAGTGAATATGTAAACCATCTCTATATTTTTGAAGACCCCGCTGGTTAGCGGTAAAGTATTTACAGACAGTTTTATTTATCTGAATCAGCATCTGTGCATATAGCAATGCGGCCATATCTCAACTTAGAACTATCGTATTTTCCCGGTACAATGTTCATCGCGCTCAAAAGCAACTTAATTTCTTCATTTTGGAAGATTTTTTCTTCAGGATTAGACAAACAGTTAATAATCTTTCCACGAATTGCAAGAAGTCCATACTTCGTGTAATCACGAACTCGCGCAAGACCACCCATAGCAGAATTACCTTCCACGATTAAGAGAGTCGAATTCTGTCCTAAAAATTCTGCGTCCTTGAGTTTATCAGATGCGAATACTTTTTTCTTTTGATTCTTCTCAATTTCTTTACTTGCATTGAGAACTTGCTGGCGCGCCTTCTCCGCGGCGGCCTCGGCTTTTGCAACTTTCTTCATTAATTCAACAACACTGTCAAATTCTTCACTATACTTTAACTTCATTTGTTTCAATGCGTTGCTAAAACAAGAAGAAGCCATAGTGCGCAAATTAGTGTTATTAATTTTTGATTTTGTCTGGTTTGCAAATGAGGGATGGGCCACAGAACAATTTATTACATAGAATAAGCCGTTACGAATTGAATCTCCATCAAAATTTTGTTTTGAAAGAGAATTAAATGTGCGAGTGATGGCAGTCTTTGCACCAGTTACTGGACTTCCCAGTTCAGGACATTGTAGTCCATTTACAAAAACATATGCTTGTTCTTTCTTTCCACCCCATTGAAAAGCAATTTCTAGTTTATCCCCATTTTCATCTATAATTGAATCATAAATAATTGTCTTATGAAGGGGATTATTATTGTGTTCTTTGACAAAATCCTTAATTCCATTTTTTGCACAATAGGAGTGCTTTTCTTCCGTATCAGAATTTGTAATTTCAAAAGTTATTCCATTGTAAAGATATGAAATACTTTTAATGTCTTCGCAAATTTTTTGATATGAATATCCTATTTCCCCTGTATTAAAAACTTCTGGGTCTGGAATAAATTTTATCCAGGTTCCATTTGGGGCTTTCGAAGGTTTTTCTTCATAGCTCTCTAATATTCCTTTTTTAAAGGTGGCTCGTGCGCTAAATCCATCTCTTATACTTTCAACTTCAAAAATTAAAGAAGAAAGACAGGCACATTTACCTCCTACCCCATTCAACCCACTTGCATTTTTATATGCTCCCTCCTCAAACTTACCACCTGTATGGGATTTTGAATAAATTGAAACGAGGACGTTTTCACCGTCCTCTCTTGTTCCAAATGGTACACCACGGCCGTAGTCACGAACCACGATGCTGTTTTCTTTCTCTGAAACAGTAATTTCAATTTTATTGCCATATCCAGCAATAGCCTCGTCGGTGGAATTGTTGATAATTTCTTTGAGGGCCTGATAGGTTCCATCAAGGTCACTAGAACCTAGGTACATTTGAATACGCGTGCGCACTCCAGTACGAAAGTCAAGTGATTTAATGTCATCAATTCCATAATTACTCATTTATTTTGTTCTCCAACTTTCTTGCTTCTCTCTTTAAATGTCTCAACACACCGGGCGCCTTAATGCATTTTCCGGACTGTTCAATTTTGTTAATGCGGTTGCGCAGAAGCGCGAGTTTTTCAATATTAGTCATCTATATTCCTCCAAAATCTTTAAGAAAAATTCATAATATTTAGGGTTGGTAAGCAAGGTCTTTTTGTCCGAATCATTGAATACTAGAGTATCAATTAATTCGCCAAATAATTCGTATTTATTCTTTTGAGAATAAATTGTGAGACAAGTAGTGTCAAAATTAAAGCTACGTGCTTCGTCTGTATCATCAGGACACCATTTTTCATAAAACTGATTTGTAACATCGTAACAATTTGGATTAGACCAATCAATCTTAATATTCTTGTTCATTTTATTTCTTTCCTTTCTGATTTTTTCTACTTTAATTATATCAAAAATTCCTCAAAAAGTCAAATTTTACCAACTCGTCATTTTAGGCTTGGCTTTTGGTTGGGGTTTCTTACGGCGAGGTGGCATACCTGTCCAGTAGAGTTTATTGCGGGCGCGCGTTGCAGCAACATAACATACATTACGCTCCTCATCGGGATGAAAACGCGCTCCTACCACAATTACATTATTAAAGGCAAGTCCTTTAGACGAATGAATTGTCAAAAGTTTGACAGTATTTGCACCCATCTTATCGACGAGTTCACCACGTGTTAAGTCAGCTTGTCTAAAAGTATCAAATGGAATTTCATTATTGTTTAACACAATCGAAATATCCAAGATTTCTTTGTTAGTGCGTGTTAAAATGGCCCAGTCGCGCGGCTGGTCTTGAGTTTTAATCAACTCGACTAATGATGAAAAACTAAAGGGAATTTCTTCTACTTTTCCATCTACCGGCCGCATTGGAATCGAGTTGTCTTCAAGTCCAGACGGTCTAATAATGCGGCGCGCGAAGTCTAAAATGCGGCGACTATTACGATAGTTCTCATTTAAATCGAATAATTTTACGCCCGGCCGCTGTGCAAGCCGAGTCATTAAAGTAGCATCACAACCTTTAAATTGATAAATGGCCTGCTTGCAATCACCAACTACAAAGAAATGAAGTGGATTCAACATATCAAACAAAAACTCAAACTGGAGTTCGTCTGAATCTTGGGCTTCATCCAATAAAATCCATTCATATTGGATAATGCAATATGGATTTTTCTTCACTTCATCAAAAAGTCCGTCGAAATTCTCATCATTTAATAGGCCTCTCGTATTTACGCCCACCCTACATAAAAGATAGTTTGCCAATGCATGAATAGTCCCAATGAAAATTCCATCTTTATAATCTTCCCCAAGCCGCTGCCGTAGTTCGGATGCTGCCATATTAGTAAAAGTAATAACTGCTACCTTGCGTGGATCAGTTCCAGACCTAAGTATCTGACGAACCTTTTCCGTCATGGTCTGCGTCTTACCACTTGCCGCGGAAGCAATTATTACTGATTTATCATTAGATAGTTTTATAATTTTTTCTTGTAGTTCTGATAAACTCATTAACCTACCCTCTCATTAAGTCCATATTTTTGACTTCCATAAAAGGAAATCCAATATTTCTCTCTTTCTGTTAGTTTGTCTTTCGGTACTTCTTCCAACAATTCCCAAGTAAAATTTTCAATACCATCACGCTCAATAGTAGTATGGAGTATTGAATGTGAGATAGTACCACAGTGAAATACTGATTTTGAGTGCTGCTGCCAGCGGGATTTTATATCAGTCGATTTACCTATGTAAACTTCGCCTGTCTTTAATCTAGTTATTTTGTAGATGCCCGATGGAGAGCGCCCTTCTAAAACCCGCTTTATCATTTCGTCGGCAGATTTCTTTATATAAACATCATAAATCAATTTGTCCAATAAGTCAAGTTTTGAAAGTTTCGGTTTTACAGCGTCGAGAACTGCTATATCTCTTATTGCTTCGGGTGTTAGTTGTATACGATAAAAGTCTCGCTGTTCTTCGATGGCGCGCGCCCGTAAAATCTCTTGATTGACCACCTCGCGCTTTCTACGGAACTCCTCTCATTCATCTAAAATTTCATCGCGCTCTTTTTTCTGTTCAGCAATTATTTCTCTATATCTATTTATAAGAAGTGAGGCATTATAGGTTGCCGCCTCTTGTGCGGACTGCTCCCAGTCTTCAACTTCGCGCTGGATACGGTCTTTTTCTTTGAGTTCTTTCTCTTCCATTAAACGATTTAATTCTTCTTCTCTTATTTTTAGTAGGGAAGTATTAAAATCTTTTTTATTCTCGATTTCCTCATTAAGAGAATCAATTTTCTCTTTTAAATTTTTTAATTGAGAATAGGATGTACTTAACTCTTCTTCTATGCGGCGCGCCACTAGTTCTTTTTCTTTCTTATACTCTTCATATTTATAACGCTGAACTTCTTCTTCAGATTTTTTCTTCCAGTAATTATAAATATTATAAGAAATAATACCACAAATTAAGATAATTATAATAGAAATAATACTTACATACATAGGCTCCTTTCACTCCATTTTATTTACTAATTAAATTATATCAAACTTTTCTTTATTTTCCAAGTTTTGAATTTCTATTTTTGGAATTTGCAATTTGACGAAATTTCTGATATAATAAAAGTAGAATTGGAAGAAAAGGAGTTCGAATAAAATGAAGAATTTTATTGATGGAATTGATTTTCATGAACTAGAAGCGCAAAAATATTGGGCACCGACTGCATCCTGGAGTGATGAGCGCAAGAAACAAGAGGTAACCTCTATGATTTTTAGTGGTGATTATGTTGGAGCGCGCAAGATGGATGGCGCCTTTTATAAGTTTGTAAAAGACGAAGATGGAAATATGGAATTACTGGGGCGCAGTAAAAGTGTTAACGGCGACTATCTCAATAAAATTGATTGGGTGCCGCATATTAAAGAAGAGTTCTTCGACAAGCTACCCAATGGTACCTGTCTTATTGGAGAAATTTATTTTCCGAACAATGAGGGAAGTAATAAAGTTACAACCATTATGGGCTGTTTAAAGGAAAAGGCTTTAGATAGACAAGTTAAAAATGAGAAACTTCATTATTATGTATTTGATGTACTTGCTTATGGCGGGGCCTCAATCTATCAGCGCTCAATAGGTAATCGTATTATGTCTCTTCAAAAAATAGAGGCACAATATGAAGTGTCTTATACGGAATTCGCGCAGTATTATGAAGGTGAGGAGCTTTGGAACCAACTTCAGACTATCCTTGCTAATGGCGGCGAAGGCGTGGTAATTACAAAAATGGGTACTTGTTATCAGCCTGGTAAGAGAGTGGCGCGCCAAACAGTCAAAGTTAAAAAAGAATTGAGTGAGTCTATTGATGCTGTAATTCTTGACGCGAATGCACCTACCCGCGATTATACAGGAAAGGAAATTGAAACTTGGCAGTATTGGGAAGATATTAAAACCGGTGAGAAGCTCAAGGGCAATTTCTATAGAGAATATGACCTAAATGGTTCCCCTGAACCCGTAACAAAGAATTACTTCTACGGCTGGGCTGGTAGTCTTGTAATCGGTCTTTACAATACCGAAACTGGAAAATATAATCCCATTGGCTCACTTAGCGGCTTAACAGAAGAGGTCTTGTCCAACTGGAAAGACTATCGCGGCAAGGTCGTTGAGGTTACTGGTATGCAAATTTTTAGGGACGAAAACGGAAAATTTAGTGGCATTAGACACCCGAAGTTGAAAAATATACGTTTAGATAAAAGCCCTAAAGAATGTACATGGGAGCAAATTCTATGATAGTTTATATATACACTTTCCCAAATGGGAAAAAATATATTGGTCAGACCATAAATTCTTTAAATGAACGAGCGAAAAATGGAGAGGGTTATATAAACAGTCCGGCAGTTTATAATGCAATAAAAAAATATGGTTGGAATAATTTAAAAATTCAGACTTATGATTGTTCTTCTAAAGAAGAAATGGATTCTTTAGAAAAATATTTTATTAGGTTATACAATACAACAGACAGCAAATATGGATATAATTTAACGCTAGGAGGAGATGGTGTCCCAAAATATGATAGAGAAGAAATAAAAAAACTTTGGTTGAGTAAAAGAAGTATTAAAGAAATAGCTTTAAAGTTTAATTGCCAAAATGAAACCATTAGAAATGCTTTAATTGGTTTGGGGTTATATGACGAAAAGGAAGATAAAGAGAGATATATTTCTTGGCTTTCAAAAAAAACAGAAGGATTTTTTCAAAGAATATTATAAAAGTGTCGAAAATCAACAAAAAAGAATTGATAATGGTCTTAAAGGTGCTAAAGCTAGAAGTAAAGAAGTGTTCGTCTTTTTAGATAAAACACAAACTAATTTTATAGGACGATACGATAGTGGACGTCTAGCAGCAAAGACCCTTGGAATTAATCACTCTCTACCATCTTATGCAATAACTCATAATCATTATGCTAAAGGATATTATTTCTTTTTAAAGGAGGAATTGTTAAATCCAGAATTAATGGAAAACAACAAGTAAAATGATGAGTTTGTTGGAGAAGCACGTTTATAAGATTCTCATAAAAACACCTTATAAATTTGTGCAAGAAAAACAGTTTAAAGACTTCAGAAACGGGCTGATGAGGTTTGACTTCTTCATCCCGTCTCTTGGAGTATGCCTAGAAGTGAACGGTAACCAACATTATGAATTTAACAAGAAATTTCACAAATCCTATTCTGACTTTACAAAGGCTAAAGAAAGGGATAGAATGAAAGTCAGTTATTGCCTCGCGCACGACCTCAAACTCTACTGCATACCATATTGGGAGATAGATAATATCACCACATTTGAAGACCTAGTTCAAGACAAATTTTTAGCTCGCTCCAAATTCCATAACGACGAAGTGTACCGGCAACAAAAACTTAAAGAGAAGCATTGAAATCTCTACTTTTCTATGAGAAAGGGTTCTTATACTACGGAGGCCAATATCATGGAAATTATAAAGGACGTCGCAGCCATTGTCGGCTGCATTTTATCTGTTATATCTTTAGTAGTGCTTTGTACGAAAGGCGGCCGCGCGTTTATCGTGAAAATGTTTTCGAAGAACACGGCGGAAATTCGCAAAGAGAACGAACAGCAATCGAAAGATATAAAAGAGATTAAGGAAACACTCGAATACTTGAAGAAAAAAGTAGAAGGGTTCGAGGAAGTATCCCGCCAACAATGCAGGAATATAATAAAGAACATTTATTACAGTTACCAGAAAGAGAAGAAGATCCCGTTATATGAGAGAAAGACTGCTGATGCGGTTTTTAACACGTATAGTACCATTCTTAATGGAAATAGTTATGTTACTTTATTATATGGAGAGATTTGTAAATGGGAAATTGATACGGTGACGTATCAGGACCTAAATGAAGATTAAGGAGGTTTGAGATGGACCCAGAAGTAAAAGATAAACTCGATGCTCTTTTGAAGAAGCTCGAAGATGATGATTGTGATGTGTCTACTATTGCACCTGGACAGTCATCTCTTTTAACCAAGATTTTATTGTATATTTGTGATAGATTAGATACTTTGACCGAATAAGGAGGTGCGCATGGATTCAGAAGTAAAACAAAGATTAGATGCAGAACTTGCCAAATTTGATGGGTCCGGCGCGGACGTTGGCAAGTTAAGTCCTGGCGCGGGAGCGCTGACGACAAAATTGGCATTGTATATTGCGGATAAATTGGACCAGCTCGAGCCAGGTGGCGGAGGCGGCGGAGATAACAATTTAGTCTATGGAAGTTCGAAAGCCAATCCAGCAAATTATGCTGTAAACACCTTATATTGTGGCTTTTTAAGTAATCCGCCAGAAGGAATAGTTAGTTGGTATCATAGAAAAACAGATGGAACTGAAGAAATACTGCCCTTCAATTATGAAAAGCCATATTTACTTGTGCCATATGTAGGCACCAGTCAAAGTGGAGATAATACCTATGACTGGATTGGCTTTAGAGATGCCAATGGAGATATAATTAATAGAACATCAACTGGGTATGCTCTTAGTTCTAGAGTTTGGGATGAGACCTATGGCGCTTGGAAAATACAATCTTACGCCAGTGTGGGATATTTTCCAATTGTCTATTTTAATTAGTCTAAGGAGGTAAATCCAGTGGATATAGACATCAAACAAAGACTGGATGCCTTATTAAGGAAAATTGAAGACCAGAACTCTGATACTGCTACTCTTAGTCCTGGCATTTCTCCTTTAACAGAGAAGCTCCTGTTATATTTAGGTGTCCAATTAGACAATTTAGATATTACTACCGAATTAGAAAAGTTAAAGGACGTTGAAATCGAAGGGCCGGCGCATCACCAGGCCCTCGTTTATGATGCAGAAAAAGAGAAGTGGGTTAATGATTATGTAGAAGGCGGTGCTGCTGGCGCGACCAAACTCGATGAATTAACCGATGTGCATTTTAGTGGACTTGAAGATGGAGAGTCTTTGGTCTATGATTCTGCATCTAATAAGTGGATTAATAAGATGGTAGATACAAGTATCTTTATGGAAGATATTGTTGATACCGATATTGAAGGGCCGCGCAGTGGGCAAGTGCTTGTCTATGATGGAGACGAGATTACTTGGAAGAATAGTGATGCGCTGATTAGCGCAGAATCGAAGATTAGTGCGTTGGAAAGTGCAGATAGTGCTATTAAGAGTTCAGTTGAATCCGTTGCGGCCCGCGCCACTGCGTTAGAGACAAGAGCAGCGAATCTGGAACAAGAATATGGACAGCAGCAAGCTTCGTTGATTGTGTTGTCTAGTCAAATTACTTATGCGACTCACGTTGCAGAAGGCGCGCTTGGTAATGAGGCGGCTGAATATCAGACTAATGTACAGTATTTTCCTGGGGATTATTGTACTTATCAGTATGGACTTTATAGATGCATTGGAAACACAAGTGGCGCATGGAATAATGCGAAGTGGGAGCGCGTTAAAGTTTGTGATGAAATTAAGTTGGTTAAGAGTAGCGCAGATAATGCAGTAGAGACTGCAAATAATGCTGCTTCAAGTGCTGCTTCTGCTTGGGACAAGGCAGAGAGTGCAACAGGAGTAGCGAACAGTGCTGCGAACGTGGCGGCGACCGCATTGGAAAGTGCGATGACTGCTTATAGTAATGCAGAAAGTGCAATGACGAGTGCAAGTGAAGCAGTAGGAGTTGCAGAATCTGCATTGAATAGTGCGACCGGCGCATATGAAGTTGCTGGAAGCGCGCTATCAAGCTCAAATGAGGCTTATAGTCTGGCTTCGACGGCGGCGGCCAGTGCATCCGAAGCATGGAGTGTTGCTAGTTCTGCCGCAGCAACCGCAGAGTCGGCTCTAGGTAGTGCAGAAAGTGCTTTTAGTCTGGCCAGTGCTGCAAAAGAATCGGCGGAGGCCGCATATGTAACTGCTGATAGTGCAGTATCAATTGCTATTGGTGCATCGGCAGATGCCAGTGAGGCACTTTCTTCGGCTCAGGCCGCATATAGTGTCGCACAAGGAGCGAAAACATCTGCTCAGTCTGCAATCCAAACTGCCTCCAGTGCCATGACATTGGCCTCGGCCGCGACAACTTCTGCGCAAACTGCGATAGAGATAGCTAATGCTGCTAAAACATCAGCAGACCTCGCTTATGGTACTGCAGAGAGTGCGCTTTCAAGTGCGGAATACGCTTATGCTTCTGCATCAAGTGCTTTCTATGTTGCTGGTGTTGCTCTTGCTGATGCTTCTGCGGCCGGTGTACTTGCGCAGTCCGCCACTCAACAGGCAGTTGATGCGGCGCATACTGCTAATTCGGCTTTACTCGATGCTGGAACCGCAATGACTACTGCCAATAGTGCTTTTGCTAGTGCAAGTGATGCAATTACTTTTGCTCAAGCAGCACAATCTAGTGCGGACAGTGCTATTTCAATTGCAACTGATGCGTCCAATAGTGCGGCTGCCGCATACACGTCTGCGCAGACTGCTATTTCTACTGCTAATAGTGCTAAAACATCGGCACAAAGTGCTTACAATACTGCTAACAGTGCCTTGACTTCTGCTCAAAGTGCGTATGAAATTGCCGATAGCGCGCTAACTAGTGCAAGTGGTGCTTACACTGCGGCGGCCAGTGCCGTAGAGAGCGCAGCAACCGCCATCTCTACTGCTGATTCGGCCTTGACTTCTGCTCAAAGCGCCTACACGACTGCTGGACAAGCGAAGACTTCTGCACAGAGCGCATATTCAAAAGCGGAAAGTGCATTGAGTTCGGCAGAAACCGCCTATACAACTGCAGACAGTGCCTATACAATTGCAGTTAGTGCATCTGGAGTCGCTGATTCTGCTCTTACTTCCGCGCAAGCGGCATATACGAGTGCTGGAGATGCATATTCAATTGCAACATCTGCATTGGCTTCATCTTCATCTGCATACACAAAAGCAACTACTGCACAATCATCTGCTAATACGGCAATTACCAATGCAGCAACTGCTCAAAGTTCAGCAAATACCGCAATTTCAAAAGCTAATACGGCGCAGTCAAGTGCAAACACCGCTATTACAAATGCGGCGACCGCGCAATCAAGCGCGAATACAGCCATTGCTAACGCATCTGCTGCCCAAACTTCTGCCGATATTGCCATCTCTAATGCGGCAACTGCTCAATCAACTGCAGATAGTGCTTATGCGCTCGCATCGGCTGCACTGCCTAATACAACAAAATACGGTTCATCAATAACCGTTTCAATAAATTCTACAAACTATAAGATTACTACAACTTTGAAAGACCAAGATGGAAACGCTCTTGGAAATGCTCAGACCATCGACCTTCCTCTTGAGTCTGTGGTTGTTAATGGTACTTTTGATAGTGCAAACAAGAAAATCGTTTTAACTCTCCAAAATGGAAATACTGTTGATATTCCAGTAGGAGATTTGGTTGCGGGACTTCAGACAGAAATCACAGATGAAAACAAATTAAACTCCGACCTTGTTACTGATTCTAATCAAACACATAAATTTGTGACATCCGCGCAAATAAGCAAACTCAACGGAATTGCGGCCGGCGCGGAAGTAAACGTACAATCAGATTGGAATGTAAGTGACAGTACTTCCGATGCTTTCATTAAGAACAAACCTACTAAATTAGCTGACTTTAGCGATGATTCGACCCATAGACTTGTAAGCGATACTGAAAAAACTAAGTGGAATGCAACTTCAGTCTTTAAGGAATTAACAACAGAAGATTTAGACAACGTGAAAGAAGTTGGATTCTATGTAGGAAAGGCTGGTAATACTTGCGCGAACAAGCCTAGTGGTGTTGTTCAGTTTGGGCTTCAAGTTGTAAAACTTGCAACTGATGCTGTTTATTATAAGCAAATACTTACACGTCCAACTGCTAGTCCTGGTGATGAATATGTAAGAACGTGCGTTGCTGGGACTTGGGGCGAGTGGAGCAAAAGAGTTGACTTTAGTGGGAGTTATAATGATTTAAGTGATCAGCCAACTATCCCTACTGTAAATAATGCATCACTTATAATTCAAAAGAATGGGACTACTGTTAGCACTTTCACCGCAAACGCAAGTTCAAATGTGACGGCGAATATAACTGTACCGACTAAGACAAGTGAGCTGGTAAACGACTCTGGTTTTATCACTGACATAAGCGGGAAGGTGTCTAAGAGTGGTGACACAATGACAGGTGAACTGCTTAGTGCAGACCGCTCTATACGTATTCAAAATATTACTGCGGCGCGCGTATTTTCAGTCGAGGCTGCATCCGGTGGACGTGTTCAATTACACTACGCAACATCTGGTAACCACGGAATTTATTCCTATGGATATGGAGATTCGCTTAGTGATACTACCACATTTACTTCATCTCCTCAATGGATAATTGGTAGAAATGCAGAGGGCGCGGTTTTCATTTCTAATTGGGCATCTAAGGGCAATTATCTTACTCCAACATATTTCAATAGTTCTGGTATGCCTGCGGCTTCATCAGGAAAGGTGATTCCGTATATAGTGGGAACTGGTACTGTTGCTGGTACATGGACTGGTTCACTTGATGGATTAACGACCTACTATGATGGACTTTTGATTTTATATAAGACACCAGTGACTGGTGCGACAACAACAACGCTAAATCTTAACAATCTAGGTGCAAAAACAATCTACACTAGCGGTACTTCAAAGTTAACTACTCATTTTCCTATAAACCAACCAATGTTATTGGTCTATTCGACGGATACAGACGATGGCTGCTGGAAGGCAATTGACTTTTATGACTCTGATACAAGGCCGCAAGCACAGTGCAATACTGGCGCATCAACTGCGGCGAAAGTTGCAGATATGACGTATTTTACTGCAACTAATAAATCCTACTTGATGGTAAATATCCGTTATGCGAACACCTCACAATCAAAGTTGACTCTTAATGTTAACTCAACTGGCGCAAAGGATATTTATATAAATGGTGCAGTTTCTTCTTCTACTAATTACACTTTGCCCGCTGGCTCTTATCTTGTATATTATAATGATTCAAAATATTATTTTAGAACAGATGGGAAAATTACAGGAGAAATTACGGGAAATGCGGCGACGGTCGGTGGGTATACGGTTGCTGCGAATGTACCATCTGGCGCTGTGTTCACAGATACAAAAGTAACAATTACCAATGATACTACTAGTTCAAATTTAAGAGTCTTACTTGGAACTTCTCAAAATGATACTACAGTAACAGAGAGAGTTAAAAAATCTACTGCGCTTAATTTTAATCCTTCTACTGGTGTTCTTTATACTCCGCGTGAAGTAATCAAAACTACCGATACTAATGCTTCACTCATTCTTGATACTAGTGGTAGACCCACTCCTTCAAATGGTGATATTATAAATATCATAAATGGAGCATATAAGAAAAGCGGTGCGGAAAGTGCTGTCTATAATGCAATTATAGATTTAATTGCTAATAATGATAACAGTTATAATGTAGTACGTTTTGGTAGTTCTTCTGGTGGTACATTTATTACTGCCGGTGCTAATGCAAGACCTTTCCCGAAGGGTAGTGGTTATTATGATTCAGGTGGAGCAATTTGGTTATGCGCGCAAAGTGAGCTTCGTGTTTATACTAATCTTGGTAGCAATGCGGCTCAAAATGGCGCACACCTTCAAATGAAAAGTTCTGATTTAACACTTGAAACTATTAGCGGCGCTGCAGACAGTCCTCAAAATTTTACTTTAATTCTTGGTAATAACAAGGCTAAATCTTCTGCTAAGTCTTCGAAAGGCAGAATTCAAATTCATCAAAAGAATTCAACTTCTGGTGCTTCGTATTATGTAAATTTAGATGTAAATGAGGGAATTAGCGCCAATAGGACAATTCACTTACCAAATGGTGATGGAACACTTCAATTACAATCAACGATGAGTGCAAACGAACTAGTAACTGGTACAGCAACTACTTCTAGGACTGTTCGTGCAGACTACTTAAAACCGGCAATTGAAACTATTATTCAGTCCTATCTAAGTGCAAGTATTCTTACTGTAGACGAAGTTTTGGTTGGAACTGATCAGACCGGTAAGTTTGCTTCTGCTTATCAGATGAAACAAGCAATTAATAATCTGAATGCCCATTGTTTCTTTGGAACTTGTACAACTGCCGGTGGCAATTCAACCAAAGTCGTCACAATGACAACATATGGTTTTATAGGTCTACCTGGAAGTATAGTTGGTATTAAATTTACCGAATCCGACCAAGGAGCGGGTGGTCGTACCATAACAGTTCCTAATGTTGCCAGTGGTATGGCTTGGTATAATGGCGCTGCTTTTAATGGCGGCGGTGGTGTATTTGGTTCTGCTGGCCACTATAACTTCTATATGTGGGATGGAACTTATTGGGTATATATGGGAACAGACCATTAAAGAAAACGCCCAGTGGATTAACTCCACTGGGCTTTTCCCTTAACTAAAACTAATATTTCCCGCTGCATCAATAGAATAATTCTCAGAAATAAATCTGAGTTTCTCATTTTTCACGAACTCAATCGCGGCGGCTGCTAAATCTTGAAGGTCTCCTTGGTTGGGAATTACAATATCATAATTATAATTCATGACTTCTGCATCAGCATGATTTGAAGTTTCATTAGATTCTGCGCTCGCGCGCCTTATAAGCAAGGATTGTGCGCCAAGTCTATCACAAAGCTTCTTAATCTCTGCTGGCTCTCTACAATCAATAAACACCGCGGCCCTTGAACTATCTACATCATATCTATCAAAATCATCTTCGACCATTCTGACAAAATCTTTTACTCTCTTAAAGGAAACATCATCCCATTCTGTCAGCAAATCCTTTAAATCGCTCAAGAACTTTCTATTCTTCAAATCCTTGGTTCCATCCCAACCACACTGCTTTGCCAAACTCTTCACAAAATCAATTGTGGAGTAGGTGTAACAAAAGGACGTCCCCAAAATCTGCGACACCATCTTCTCGAAGGTTGTCTTCCCCGAACAAGGCGCGCCATTAATCACATATATCTTCATGTTCTCCTCTACCTACCTTTTTAACATATTCTAACCAGTCAATAAACCTCATTCTGAAAAAGTACATCGTATCATTTTCAATATCACTACACTTCAAATTTGCATTGATATATTCCCATACTGGCTTATTATCCAATTGCGCCCACATCTCGTCAATATGCGCGAGTTCATTAAAAATCCAATCAACCTTGGAAGTATCCTGTTTGAAATGGAATGCCTTCATATAATGGGTATAAATATTAATGAGGGTCGCACCTAGTAACTGATCGGGTATTTTATTGACTTCATAGAGTTTCTTGATACCGCGCACCTGTGATAAAAGATACTGATCCCAACTGCGCGCGAAGAAATCTCCATCATCTTCTTCAGTTCTCGTAAGTGAATTCTTATTATATCTCCACAAATAGGTTTCCTTTGGGATTCTGATATGCTTCTCTGTTCCATTGAATGCAACCAGATTGAAATAAGAATCTTCATTAAGTCTCACCTCATCTAAAAACCTAATGTTTTTCTCTACTAAATATTGCCGCCTATAACACTTTCCATGCATCCACTGTACTGGTGTCGTCTCGACCGGCAGTGGCATACTTGGTTTGTGCGGCATTTCCGCAATAATAGAGGACGCCGCAATATCGGCCTTGTTTACACTGATTTCTCGCGTCAATACTTCGACCGCCTCCGGTAGCAGCATATCATCACTATCCAAAAACATTAGATACTCACATCTTTCATTGACATCAATACCTCTTTGCCGTGCAAGGCCAGGCCCCACATTCTTCTCCATTTGGACAAGACTAATGTGGAGGCCTCTTCTCTTATATTCTTCAATAATATCGCTATAATCTTCTCCGTCACAATCTTGGACGAGAGTGACTAAGAACATGGTTTTTGTTTGCGCGACCAGTGAGTCCAATGCTTTGGGCAATGTATCGCGCGCCTTGTAGATTGGTATGATAATTCCTAACACTACTTTTTCTCCTTGGCCTTTACCGCAAGTTGGTCAACATAATTATTCCATTTACTATGCTGAGACTTACTATTTGAATGACCTTTAACTTTATAAAACTTAAATCTACTATCTAAGAAATGGGGAATTAGTTGCTCCCATAGTTCTTGATTAGCGACCGGCTCTTTTTTACTATTTACCCAATTATTTTCTAGCCACTTTTTCCACCAGCCTTGGACATAGCAATTGATGAGATATGCACTGTCGCTATAAATTTCAACTTCATCAATTTTATTTTTCCAATAATATCGTTCCATTATATCTATCTGCGCGCAGGCTTTGGCCGCGGCGGTTAGTTCGCAAATGTTGTTGGTTGCTGGCTTAACATTATCACTGCGTTCTACAATTATTTCTTCTTTTTCATCTAAAATTACAAAGGCCCAACCGCCTACACTATTCTTGTATCCGTTATTTGACGTGGCTCCGTCACAGTATATCTTAAGCTTCATTTTTGTAAAACCTCTCATAAATTTCTTTGAAGGCGCCGGCCGCATTGAATGCTTCTTCAACAAATCCCACAAATTCATCGCAGTTCGGCAACCCAACATCATATGTCTTCAACTTAAAAATTTTCGCGTCAGTTCTCTTCTTCAACTTCTTTTTGGCTTTCCTAAACTTCATGAAGCCGCCGCCATCAACATAAATATCATAGTGAAATGTATTCTTTGCAATAAGCGCAATATGAAACAATGCCATGTGCGCGGGGTTCTCCACATCAAAACCAATCAACTTAATGCGATGGTCTTTCTTTCCGAAAGAAAAGAAATTTATAACAGACGCTCGAATGATTCTATCTAATTCATGGTCTTTCATAGAAATCTATCTCCTTAAACTATTTTTCTTTAGTTTAATTATAGCAGAAAAATGAAAAGAAATCAAATTTTTAGACTAGTCTTCTTAAAAAAATTACTTAACTTTAGGATTGTAGATAATTTCCTCTAGGAGGTATAATAAAAATGAGTGTAAAAGTTGGGTCTGCGCGCATTGATGAAGTCGGGCAGATTAAATATGGAATCGCTGGTGACCAGACCGGTCAGGAAGTTTCAACCCAGGATTGGTATCTAAACTCCAAAGGCTGGGTTATTATTCGTGCAAAAGACGACGAAATTCGCGAAAAGATTGCTTATGCTATGCAACGTGCGTGTGATAATGAGAACATTGGATATGACCAGTCTCAACGCAACACTGCATTTAACTGGTGTAAGAAAGCAAACAATTATGACCCTGGCGCGATTACCACCCCTGTTGAGGTAGACTGCAGCGCGCTTGTACGTCTCTGCTGCTGGTATGCTGGAATCCAGGTTCAGAGTTTTACTACATCGAATGAAGTTTCTATTCTGCGCGCCACTGGTCAGTTTGAGATTATTAGTGACGAAAGAACAAAGAGTTCTGATGAGCAGATGAGAGGTGACATATTAGTTACTGCAACTAAAGGCCATACTGTTGTTGTTCTCGATGATGGCGCGGCCATCAAGAAAATCAATGAAGATGGGTCTATTGGTATAGCTACTGCGCGCGGCTCCGTCAAAGTTCGTACAGGCGCAAGTACGGATTTCCCTTCGATTGGTACCGCAAAGAAAGGTCAATCCTTTAAGGTGTTTGAGATATTGGAAAATGGTTGGCTAAAAATTGGTTGGGGCGATGGATTCGGATATACGTCCAATGCCGGAAACAAATACTATGATGTAACAGCAGAAAAAGAAGTTATTGCGGCTCCCACTCCTGCGCCTGCACCTACCACTTCGAAATACAAAGTTCTTTCGCCTCTTTTTGTGCGCACTGGTCCGGGCAAGAACAATGGCACAGTTGCCGTACTCGCGCGCGACTCGATAATTGAAGTAACAGAAGAAGTCAACGGTTGGGCAAAACTAGCAGACGGCCGCGGATATTCAAGTCTCAAATATTTAAAGAAATTATAATTTGATTTCTTTTGAAAATTGAGGTAAAATCACGCGCATACCCGCGCGCAATATAATAAGGAAGAGTTTCGGCCAATTTGTGAAAATTTGCATCTTGGCCGAAATTTTGTTATACTATAAGTAGAATAGGATAGGAGATTAAAATAATGGTTATCATCACACCAAAAGGCGCAGCAAAAATAAAAGAATTGTGGGAGTCAACAAATCATTCTCTCCCCAAAGTATGTGCAAAAACACGTCTGACTCCATCTGTAATCAGACAATATGTAGATGTACCCGAACGAGAAATCACTAAGTTTGAGGACAACTTGCCAGACTTTGATTCACTTCCATTTCGCAGTAATGACTGGGGAGACTTATGTATGCTTAGTGAAGCTGAGCAAATTGGTTTAATGATGCTAAAAGAGGAGTTAGATATTTAATGGATAAGGATTTTTTCTATATCGAAAAGTGTGATACTTTCAAGCAAAAATATCTCATCAAGGTGAATAGAGAAAAACTCCTATTCCCTAATGGAACAAATGGTTCGTATAATGTATTTGTGGCCCGCGTCCTTGGTTTATCTTATGTAAACTATTTGCGTTACTGCCGCGATAGGCTCGGCGCAGATATTATAGGAAAGACAGCTCGTTATCCAACTCCTTATTTTGATAATACTAAAGAACTAAGACAACTTGTGAAGTTATTGAATAAAAGAATGGAATTCGTGATGAATGAACACGACTTCCCCTATTATTATACGGAGGATAAGGACGGCAATATAGAGCGTATTCCTTTTAATGAGAATGAAAGTAACGATGGAAATGTTGGAGAAGTATGATTCTTCTCTCGAATGGAAAAGGTTTTTGAAAGCCAACTTCCCCGATGGCGCGGAAGCTCTGGAGATTATGAACCATTCAGACATCACTCCAGAAATGTTACATTTTGCAGCACGATTTTTTCCTTTGACTAAAAAAGAATTACAACGCTATCAAGAAATATGTAATGTGAAAAATTCAAAACACTGTTTTTCGAGTGAAAAAGTGACTAATTGTATTGTTGTTGCAGAAAGTAAATATATTTCTGATAGTGAGTATGTGCGCGAAAGCACCAATGTGAAGAAGAGCGAGAATATTTATGGCTCGTGCGCGATTGAGTCCAGTAAGGACGTGAGAAATTCAGTGATGGTAGAGTATTCAAATACGGTAGTCGAGTCCAATGGCGTTTGGCACTCTGCGCGTGTGTGCCGCTCAACATCAGTTTTATGGAGTCATGATATATTAGATTCGTCTTCTATTCAGGAATCAAGTTATATTTATCGGTCGGATAATCTAAATGACTGTTGGTTCGGCGGCTTCATGGAGAATTGCAAACATTGCCTGTTTTGTTCTGATATAGAAGATAAAGAGTTTTATATTTTTAATAAACAGGTTAGTGAAGAAGAATTTGAAAAAGTAAAAGAGGATTTGATTTTTAATCTGATGGCGGAGAATTCTGATTTTATCCGTATCAATAATGAAGAACACGACCCCGCGCAAAGATTTATTATTAATGGTAGATTTGATGGGGTATTTGAGGGACTTGGGCCAGACTTCTATGGTTGGATAAGTACAATCCCACAGTTCGATGAAAGTGTGTTTTTTCAATTATTTCTGAGTGATGAAAATTTGAAATTTGGAGAAAATTAAGATATAATATATAGGTAAGATAAAGTTAGAGAGGAGATGAAGTTTATGAGAGCATATTGTACCGGCGACACTCACGGCGACACAAACGAGTTTAAGTTGCGTTTGCGCGGCTTTTTAAAATGGGAACTTCATGCCTCTCCTGAAGATATGCAAGCAGTGCGTGCTCCTGATGGCGAAGATATTTGGATGATTATTCTTGGAGACTTCGGTGGAAACTTCTATGGCGGCGCGCACAAGCAAGATGTTGAGTTCAAGCAGTTACTTCAAGATTCGAACATTAATTATTTTGTTCTTCGTGGTAATCACGACCAGAGACCTTCAAAGATTATGACTGCCACGGCTTGGCATACTGAGAAGTTGTTTGGTAGTTTGGCTTATGTAGAGAACCGGTTCCCCAACATTCATTACGCAACAGACTGCCCAGAAGTTTATGAGATTTGCGGCTTTAAGACATTGGTACTGCCGGGCGCATATAGTGTTGATAAGAAGTGGCGTCTTAAGTATGAGCAAGATCACGGCGAGAAGATTTGGTTTCATGACGAGCAGATGACCGAAGGGGAGCGCGCGATGGCTCTTCAACTTTGTGAAGATAATGACAACAAGTTTGATGTGGTATTGTCCCATACTTGTCCTTGGAGCTATATTCCTCGTTATAGTCCTAACATAACAAAAAAAGGAATCGCGCCCAACGGAATCAGCGGAATAGACCAAACTATGGAGTATTTGTTTGAAGATATTGACAAGAAGATTGAATACAAGGCTTGGTTCTACGGGCATCATCATGATGATACACAAACCAGACGAGGCGGCCGCTATCAAATCTGCTTATATGAAAGAATTGTGGATTTTGAAGATGCTGTAAAAAATGGAATTTTTAAGACCTATTAGAGTTTGATTTTTTCTAAAATTTTTGTTATACTATTTATAGAAAGATGAGAGGAGAGAAATCTTCTCTCGACCTGTGGGTGGATGGGTTCGACGGGGCATTAAAGCCGAAGTGAAGTGTCTCGGACAGGGGTTCAATTCCCCTCACCTACACTAAGGCGGTCGCCCGCGCCTTACCGCTGGTCAATAGAGCCTCAAACTCTTGTGACAGCGGACAGGGTTTCGTGCCACTACGAAGTGTGACGTTTGACAACTACGGGAAATAAGTTGTAAATGGCGGCTGTAAGGTTCTCGTTGGGTAGTTCCGGACAACACCGATGGTACTGAATTCCATCCATGTCGCCTTTTACCCTACTTGGAGACGATGATGTAAGACCGCGCGGAGTATCATCGTAAAGGTTCGAGTCCTTTACGGGGTTTTCACAGAAATGAAAATTTGAAATAATTGCGAATTTCTGTTATAATTATTATAGAATTGAGAAAGAGAATAGTACCTTAGGGAGCAAAGCCTAACTCTTGGGGAGGAAATATCGTAACAGTGTACTGACCCAGTTCGAACTGGTAAACCTTGTGTGTTGCGGCAAGGCGGAGTGGAAAGTACCTAAGGTTTCTATATAAAAAGGGGTTTCATAGTCCCCTACCTCCTTCTTGTGCGGTGGTATGCCGCTAATTATAGGGTTGCGTGCGCATTCGGCGGGCCTCTCATAAGTTTATAGGGCGCACGAAGTAAACTTTTTATCGCGGAGTGGAGCAGTTCGGAAGCTCGTTGGCCTCATAAGCCAAAGGTCACGGGTTCAAATCCCGTCTCCGCCACTTGTCCGAAATGACGTTAAACTAGGTTCCGTGGTAGGCGGAAATCCTCCGACGTTAACATGAATTTGCTGGTTAAACTACTCCCGGCACCCGCGGTGGTGATATGGAGCATTAGTGGCAAACGTCTAAGAAGAAGGCAAAGTAAATCAGACACCCTATGGTGTGAAGGAACACCAAAAAAAATACGCAAATGGAGGCGTCATAAAGATGAAATATTACTCAGACAAAATTCGCAAGTTTTACGACACAGAAGAGGAGTGTGTAAAGGCAGAGAAGGCCTATACCGACAAACTCGAAGCAGAGGAGCGCAAGAAACAGGAACTCGCCGCACAGAGAAAAACTCGTGCTAAAGAGGTAGAAGATGCGCGCACCGCCGCTATCGAAGCACAGAAGAATTACAAAAAGCTCGTAAATGACTTCTGTAAAGACTATGGTTCTTTCCACTTTACCTACGCTGGAAAGCCCGACTCATTCAGTATCTGGGACTTGTTCATTTGATACCTTCTCTCTGGAGGCCGCGCGGAGTGTACTCCGTGTGGCTCCTTTTTTATAGAGAATAGATATTATTTTCTTACTTAAATATAGAAACTCTAGGAGGCGTTTATGGCTGAATTTAATTTTGATGACTTTTTTCGGAATTTACAGATTGAGGGCCCGGCTGCGACAATGCAGTTGCCCGATCCGGATTTAGCGCAGTACTGGGAAGATTTGAAGAATCGAATCGTGTGGATTAATGATGAAATTACAGAAAATACTTTGGATTTAGTTTCCAAAATTGTTTACTGGAATAGAGAAGACAAAGACATTCCTATCGAAGCGCGCAAACCTATCCGTATCGTATTCTTTAGTCCTGGGGGCAGTCTTGACGTTCAAGATACACTTGTATCTATGATTAAGTTGTCGAAGACGCCAATTTATGGGATCGCGCTCGGTATGGTGGCTTCTGCAGCATCTATGATTTATCTTGCGACGCATAAACACTATGCGCTTCCGAATGCATACTTTGTCCTTCATCGTGGCTCCTGTCAAAATATGGGTGGTAATTTCAATGAGCTTGCTGCGGCGATGAGTGATTATGAGAAACAAATCGCTAAGATGGAGAACTTTTATACAGAGCATACTTTATATACGCAAGAAGAAATTCATAAAAATATCGCCACTGATTGGTATATCAGAGGAGAAGAATTAGTTGAAAAAGGTATTGTCCATGAATGGATTAAAGATATAGAGGTGCTTTTATAATGGCTTATATTTATAAAATTACCAATTTAATAAATGGAAAGGTTTATATTGGCAAAACCACAAGAAATATAGAGAGTCGTTTTTATGAGCATAAATATACTGCTGAAAATATTGGTTCTCATAATAGCGCTTATCCATTATATCAAGCTATGCGAAAATATGGCATAGAAAATTTTGATTTTGAAATATTAGAAGAGTGTGATGATTTAATTATTGACGATAAAGAAAAAGAATATATAAAATTATATAATTCCTATATCGGTTTTAAAAATTGCAATGGCTATAACGCTACATTAGGTGGAGATGGCGCGATAAAGCATGAACGCCAACTAATATATGAATTGTGGGATGAAGGTGCCTCCATTAAAGAAATTTCAGATAAAATAAAGATAGATAGAAATGCGGTAAGTAAAATTATTAAAGGCCGCTATCAAAATGTGGAGATAGAGATAGAAAAACGTCGAAGAAATAATTTAAGTAATATTAAAAGTATTAGCGTTAAGCAATACGATGAAACTGGGAAATTAATAAATAGTTTTTCATCTTATCAAGAGGCAGAAGAGAAGTTAGGAATTTTTAATATTTCAACTGCCGTCTTAAAAGGTAATAGAGCCGGAGGGTTTTATTGGATAAGTGAAAAATCACCATATAAAATAGAGGAATTACTTAAAAAACCTCATGGAAAAGAATTAAAGTATAAACCAATAAATCAGTATACTTTAGATGGAACCTTTATTGCTTCTTATAGTTCACTTAAAGAAGCTGCGCAGAAGTATCATAATAGTCATATAGGAGATGTATGTAACGGAAAGCGTAAAAGTGCAGCAGGGTTTATCTGGAAATGGGTTGAAAAATAATTCTTTTAATGGAGGGATAAATTTGGATTATAAAGGCTACAAAATATTTAAAGCTGACTCCAAAGAAGCAATAGACTTCTATGCCGGAGAACTTGATAAGTCTTCCTTTAAAAATAATGAACATTTAATAATTGAAGATGAACTAGGACGGGGCGCGGATTATTATCGTTATACTGACGGAAAATTTATACGTTTGTCTTACCCCATCATTGGCGGTTCTTTTACTGGAGAATACAAGCCGCGAAACCCGCAGCAATATTGTGCTTTTGACCTAGTTAAGAATAGGAATATTCCAATTAAGTTGTTCACTGGAAAATTTGGTAGTGGAAAGACACTTACTTGTGTGGTCGCCGCCCTCGAAGAAATTCAAAAGGGAACTTTTGAAAAAATCGTATTCGTTAGAAACAACATACAGGTAAAGGACACAGATGCTCTTGGGGCACTTCCAGGTTCTGAGTTTGAAAAAATGCTTCCTTATGTTATGCCCTTCGCGGATCATTGCGGCGGCATCGAAGGTATTAGGCAACTAATGGATAAAGGTCAGCTGGATGTAGTTCCACTAGGATTTTTGCGCGGCCGCTCTATACGCAATGCAATTATCTATTCTATGGAGTCAGAGAATTTGACTAAAGAACAGATTCAGTTGATTATGGGGCGCGTTGATGAAGGTTCTGAATTGTGGATGGACGGAGATATAAAGCAGCGTGACAAAGCCGTCTTCGAGAAATCAAAAGGGTTAGAACTTATGGTTGAGAGGTTAGAGGGAAATCCTTTGTTTGGATATGTACATTTAATTAAATCAGAGCGTTCACCAGTCGCGGCGCTAGCTGACGCTCTTGATGATTAGGATTTGAGGTCCGGCGCCATGTGCGCCGGATTTTTTGGGGGAGGTGAAGTAGATGAGTGTGATGGATAATCTTCTGTTTTCCGCGGCAGATGTCTATGACTTTACAAAAAATTATTTAAGCCATAGTGGAAAATTATATTTGGGGAGGAATGATTGGCTTTCTACTATTTGTGATGAATTACAAAAAGAAGTCGAGGCTGCTGAGACGAGAGAGAATAGGCTACTCTCTTCTTTAGGATATAATAATTTTAAAGAATTTCAAGAAGCAATAAACGAAGCTCAAGAAACTTATAGTGGTTTGGCTAATAGAGCATTAAGAAAAAATCAAGATACTGGAACTTTGTTACGTGGTAGTTTGCAATTAACATCCGCTGGAGCCACTAGTCGGCAAGTTGCAGAAGCTCTTTTAATAAAATTAAACAATGAAAACGACCCCCTCGGGGCTGAATTTAAAGCTTACGTTGGTGAGATGGGAATAGCTGCAGCAGAAGACAAAATAGTTGAATTTCTTATGCAACATATAGGCACCAATGTTAATGATAAATTCATTATAAGCAAAAATAAAAAAAGATCAGGTAAAATAAAAAAGAGCCAACTGACAGGTACTTTAGAAAATTTAGTGAAATATATGAAAAAATCTTTAAAGCCAGAGGATGAAAAAAGAACGAAGGCGAACAGAGACATTTATAGAGATACTTCTACTTTAGATTTAAAAAGCTATAAAGGAGACATTACTTATGCTTTTGAATTAAATAATGACTTAAATTTACTTACTTGTGAAGCTACTATAGATATTCGATACACCAATGGGAAAATTAAACAAATAAATTATCCATATTTTGAGCCAAATAATCCAGACTATAGTCCTAAATCTCCTACCTGGGAGAATTGGATAAAGACTATTCAACAAGTTTGTAGAAGTAATCAGGTTAATGGAACAAGAATTAGAAAAATAATGGAAAAACTTAAACCTGAATTTTTTAAAGCGAATAGTTTTGAGGAAGTCATCGGCAAACTTGGAGAATTACAAGCTACTCTAATTTTTTACTCAGTCGCGAAAAAGAATGAAAATATCAAGGGTATAAAACCTATAGGACAATTAAATGAGCCAATAGACCTTATTATTGCCACTAATAAAGAATATTTTGGAATACAGGTAAAAAATTTAAATTTTGTAAATAATTCAATTTATAGATTAACAGGCTCTAATAATTTAAATTATTTTGTGGATGAAGAAGGAATGGACGGTTTTTGTAATTTACTGCTCACTCGTTATTTTAATCAATATGCTCGAATTCCTCAAGGAAATATAGAAAATTATGAGCATTATAAAGATTTTTATAAAGAAAACTATGAAAGCACAAATTTTAAAAATCTACTTTCCGCAATGGCAGTTGGAAGAATGGATCTATTTTTTGATAAGGCGGCCAAAGAAGAATTTAGAAAGAAATTCATTCAAACAGGAAAAGACTTTTCTGGGAAGAATGCTTTTTGGTTATTTGAAGGAAAAAACCTTGTACCTTTTTCTAGAATATATAAAGTGCTTAAAATTAGGTTAGATGAGTATTCTAAGAAGTTAATTGATTCTGGCTTAAAAGCCGAAGCCGGACCATGGAAAAATACTTTTAGAGTGCAACCTACTCCACTAGAAGAATATAATGGGCCAAGATGGAACTATGAATATGGTATTTATAGAGAAAACCCTAGTGAGGCTCCTGTCACTGTTCAAGAAGTTTTAAAAAAAATTTCGATTTCGAGTTATTTAAATATTTCTTTAAAAGAAATATATGATGAAACCTTCTTAGAAATTAAGAAAGGACTAAAAACTTGATTTTTCTCTAAATTTTTAGTATAATATATTTAGAAAATAAAAGTGAAAACAAAACAAAAATAAAGCGAAAGGAAGATTTACAGATGATTGATTTAATAAAAAACAAGACTCGTTATACTCTCATTCGCTGCTATGGAAAGATCGTTATGGACGAGATTTTCACTGCCAATGGCGCGGACGTGAGAGTTACAGACATTAAGTATGAAGGTGATGTATATAGGGCTGTAAAGGTTAATGGGGAAGTAGTCTCCATTAACAAGAAGGGAGAATAAGTATGGAGATTCCACTGTGGGTTGCATTATGGATGCTGGCAACAATTGTGATGTTACTGTTTGTACATGGCGCAGATGATAATGATAGAGAGGATAGGTAGAGAAGATGCTGGAAATAGTTGATTTTATAAAAGAACATGAAGATTGGGAACTTCTTTTGTCTTCAGCCCCATATAATCTCAAAATAACTTGGGATGATAATTATGTATTATTCAAATATGACCAGATTAAATCAGATTTTAATAAAAAAATATGCCGTGAAGCGAGAGGTTTAATCCTTGATGCCCTGAATGATTTTAAAATCGTTCGTTTTTCCTTTGAAAAATTTTTTAATCTCGGGGAATCCTATGCCGCGCACATAGATTGGTCTACTGCGCACGCTACTGAAAAGATAGATGGTTCATTGATGTCTGTATGGTACGCGCGCGATAAGTGGCACTTATCAACCAATGGGACTATAGACGCATTCAAGGCGCCGCTCTCAAATGGAGAGGGAACTTTTGGTGAGTTGTTTGAAAAGGCTTGTCCGTTGGCTACCTTTAAGGATTTTGATAAGAAGAAGTGTTTTACTTTTGAGTTGGTTTCTCCATATAATACCGTGGTTATTCCTTATGAGGAAACTAAGGTTTATTTGTTATCTATCAGAAAGATGGATACACTAGAGGAATATGATTATTTCCGTTTAGAGGGCTGGGCAGAATGCAATGGATTTGAATTACCGAAGGCCTATGGAGAAGTTGACGAACAGGGCGGCCGCGCAATAGTTGATGGAATGGAAGAAGGACACGAAGGAATTGTTGTGCGCGATGGTAACAACAATCGCGTCAAGGTTAAGACTTCCCTTTATGTTCAACTCCATCACATGGCCGGTAATGGGATTCTTACCTGGGAGCGCGCAGTTCAACTCGTAATGGATAATGAAACTGAGGAGTTCTTGGCTTATTTTCCTCATCATAGAGAAATGGTGAATAAAGCCACCTATCTAGTGGGGATGTTACAAATATCTTGCGCTGCCATAGAAGCAGAAGTAAATGGACTCAAAGAAGTGCTTTCTAACAGAAAAGACTTTGCAATATGGGTGAAGAGTAGAGTTCAGGAACCCTATCGCGCGCTTTACTTCTGGGCATACGATGGAGTCTTGAGAGAAAAGGTTGATACAATAACTGCAAAAGACTTTGTTAAAAAGTTTCTGAAGCATTAGGAGTAGATTTAATTCTACTCCTAATTTGATTTTTTCTGAAATTTCTGGTATACTATAAGTAGAAAAATGAGAGGAGAAATATCTATGGATTTTCTTGATTTTATAAATAAAGCAGATACTTCAAATTATGAGGATTTTTTGCGGTCGCGCGCGATGGATAATGCGGCGAATTATGCAAAAAGCCAGGAGCAGATTTTTAAGAGTTTCTTTGAAACTTATGATGATACTTTGGATAAGCAAGAATTAGAGTTGATTTTAATTGATGCGCTCGCGCAGACTGTGTTTCATGCTGGAGGGGAATTGGAATGAATAAGATTGTTGATGAAGACAAGATTGTGGTAGATTTAACCAATCTCTCCCAAGATGCTGCGATTTGGGGTCTAGAAGCGTTGGCGGAGCAATATGTAAATTATGATGAAAAGGGGCATCCTAGATTACCTGTTGGGCAGAATAAAAAGTGGCTCCAAGTTTTAGAGTATGCCATCACTAAAATTCGTCAGGCGGCCGCCCTCAAAGAAGAGAATGAACGCCTAAAGAAAACAGTCAGTAAGTGGAGTTTTATATTGTATGACCCAAAAGAAAATACAACACTTTGCACTTGTGATTCTTGTCAATCAAATACCTATGTTTTTGGTAATGTATCTGCACGATATTGTTCTCTTTGTGGAGCGGAGATGGAAAACGGCGGGGAAAGGATAGTTAGGTATGGCTTTGACTAAAGTATTACATGATATTGCTGATTTATTAGATATGCTAGATTTCTTTTATGCTAATAAGAAAATGTACGAAAAACTATTGGAAAGAGATAGAAAGGTAAGAGAAAGAAAGGTATGAGATATTATAGTGATTTGGAAATGTTAGATGAGATAAACATCTTATTCAAATATCTTTACATGGATGAGAATAACTATATTGAGTTTCGAAACGCAATTGATATTCCCTTTAAGTTGACCATGAGAGAAGAATTTGTACTCCAAAGAAAACGGCTTGATAAAGAAAACTCTGAAGTAATGGGTTGTGATTATGACCTTTATGACTATGCGGAAGTTGTTAGTCAGTTAAAGGAGCAGAAGTCTTCTTTCTTTCCGGCTTATCAGACCAAGTGGGAAGAGATTCGCGCGACTGTGGCAACAATTAAAGTATTGCACGATATTAACAAAAGAAAGAGAAACTAAAGAAAATGACAATTAAAAACGCAATTGAATGGTTAAAATATAACAAAGAATCTTGTTGCAATGAAAACGGGAAGTTTCTTGATAGTAGGGCAGAACAGGTAGCCGAAGCTCTTGACATGGGAATTGAAGCATTAGCACGTTCAGAAGAGGGCGAATGGGTATTATCATATCCAGGTGGTTGCCTTCACACCAGTCATTGTAGTTCTTGCGGCTGGGAGGAAACTTTCCCTCCTCTTTATTGTCCTGGATGCGGCCGCAAGATGAAAAATCCGATGCGGACTAGTCAGGAAGATGAGTTTAAGTTTGAGTTGGGATTTGAAGAAATTGGTGACAGCGATGAAGAAGAAGATGAGGACAAGGCATTTGTAGAAGCTCTTAATACTCTACTTAACGAAGCAGTTAAAGATGGCGGCGATGTTGGAGGTGCTTATCATCAGAACCTTGAAGGACTAAAAGAAGCAACGGATGCTCTTTTGAGAGAAGTGGGATTAGATGATGAGTATGAGACGATTATTACGAATGATTATACCAACTGGTCTTTGGTAAAAGTTGTAATTAAGATACCGTTTTAAATGATGATTAATAAGGATACACTAATAATGGAAGTTAATAATAATACCTACCTCTACAACTCTACGCGCGGGTGCAGCCGCACTGCTGTTTACCTCAAGGCTATTGA
>JAEEGL016847014.1_pt1 | contig 29224 bp, 31 predicted proteins | sample 9134231 | NCBI WGS metagenome assembly JAEEGL01 (sample SAMN16246548, study PRJNA631951) | gut metagenome | biome: gut microbiome; feature: rumen; material: fiber-attached | host: Bos | place: Iran: Karaj | collected 2018-10 | reverse complement strand
GAGAGAGTAAAGAATTAAAATTCTTCTCATTAGACAATTTACCAGAACTAGAATCACGAGCAAAAGCAATAATAGATAAAATTAAAAGTGGAATTATTAAGTTATAATGACATGTCAAAGACCAATAGACAAGGTTGGCTGTTTGTGGGTAATATCCATGCAAAGACCCATGGTCATATAAAAAATGATTACGCAAAAACCCACGATCTAGCCATTGCGAAAGTATCACGGTCCTTGAGAGGAGATAAAAAATGGAACCAAAAAGATTTATGGTAAGATGCGCTGTCCATCTATTTTTAGTACAAGATGGAAAAGTACTAGTAGAAAAAAGAAAGAATAGAGAGTATTGTAATAATCAATTAGATGTAATTGCATCTCATATTATTGGTAATGAAAATGCCATAGATGCAATCATTAGAACTGCAAAAGTAGAAGTAAATATAAATGTTAAAAAAGAAGATTTAAAAATAATTCAAGTTATGCATCAAAAAAGTAATCCATACGAGTATATTAATTATTTCTTTATAACAGATAAATATACTGGTGAGTTAAAGAACAATGATGTTGATTATTGTGATGGAATAGAATGGGTCGATTTTAAATATCCAATAGACAACTTAGAACCATATATTAATGAAGCACTTAAAAATTATTTAGAAGACCCAGATAATCACTTTACATTTTATGGATGGGAGAACAACTAATTCTTCCTTAATACTAAAGCAGAGTTCTATGACCTTTTCCTGAATAGGTGCCCACTAATTGCTAAAGTATCACAACTATTGAAAGAAGGTAAAAAATGAAAATAAATGAAAAGCTAAAAAAGTATATAGAGAAATATATTTTACCTAGTTATAAAAAGAATGATTTGGGACATAATTTAGATCACATTAAATATGTTATTAGAAGAAGTTTAAAGTTTGCTAAAACGGTTCCTAATGTCAATATGGATATGGTCTATACAATAGCAGCTTATCATGATATTGGACATTATATAGATGCAAAGAATCATGAAAAAGTATCTGCTGAAATGTTACTTGCTGATGAAAACTTAAGAGAGTATTTTACAGAAGATGAAATAAAAATAATGTCAGAAGCGGTATATGATCATAGAGCAAGTTTAGAAGGGGAACCTAGAAGTATATATGGAAAGATAATATCTTCAGCGGATAGAAATAATACAGTAGAAAAGTGTTTATATAGAAGTTATTTTTATGGTAAGAAATTAGATCCTAAAGCCAGTGATGAAGAATTGTATGAAAGAGCATTTGATGTCTTAACAAAGAAATTTGGTGAAGATGGATATGCTAAATTCTATTTTGATGATCCTGAATATAATAAATTTTTAAAGTCAATTAGATTATTACTTAGTGATAAAGAAAAATTTATAACAGCTCAAAAGATACATATCTTAAAGACTGTTTTTAAAGAAGGGGACTTCGCTAAACACTTTAAGGGTAAGAGATTAATAGACAAGAATATCTATAGAATTATATCTTTTAATAATAAAGGAATCGACTTAGATGAAAATGTAAAATATACAGGTGTTAGAGATGCTAAAAAAGCTAAGAACTTAGTTATTTATATGAATGTCTTTAATAAAATGTTATTTGCTAGAGAATTAGATGACTTTTATGTGGAAATAGCTAAAGATAAACAGGAGGAATTTGGTCAAATGCATAGAGTAGAACCGTTAACAGAAGAAGAAATAAAAAAAGTTAATAATAAACAATTTATAATTAAAAAGAGTCTTAAAGAAGTTAATCCAAAATTAAGAGAATATATAGAAGAATATATATTTCCTAGTTATGAAAGAAATGAAGAAGGACATGGCTTAGAACATATTAAGTATGTAATTAATAGAAGTTTTATATTCGCAAATAGAATAGATAATATTAATTTAGATATGGTTTATACAATTGCAGCTTACCATGATATTGGTCATTATATAGATGCTAAAAATCATGAAAAAATATCTATGGAGATACTTCTTCACGATGATAATTTAAAAGCATTCTTTAGCGATGAAGAAACTAAAACCATGGCTGAAGCTGTTTGTGATCATCGAGCTAGTAGTATTGAAGATCCTAGAAGCATTTATGGCGAGATTGTATCTACTGCTGATAGAAATGTTTCAGTAGAAGAAGTATTAAAGAGAACTTATACTTATAGAATAGAACATAGTCCTGATGCTTCATTAGATGAAATAATAGAAGAATCTAGATTACATGTAATAGATAAGTTTGGTAGTAAAGGTTATGCAACTAAGAAGTCTTATTTAGAGGATTTAGATTATAAAAAGTTTTTAGTAGATGCTTCTAAGTTAGCTTTAGATAAAGAAAAATTTAGAAGTAGATATATAAAAGTTAATAAATTAGATAATAAAATGAAATTAGCTTTTGATGATATTAAAAGACATAATAAAGATTTATCTTTAGATGAGGTATTATATAAAACATATCAAGTATTAGAAGATAAAAGACCTTTTGATGTTGTAAGAAAAGAAATATTAGAAGTTGTTGGTATTGATGAATTAAGATACTATACAAGGATGGTCGATCCAGCTTTAAAAAAATATATTAGAGATAATGTACTACCTGATTATGAAAAGAATGATGGAGGACATAATATTTATCATATTCTAGAAGTAATTAGAAGGAGTTTTGCTTTAAATGATACTTTTAAATTAGGATTAAATCCTAATATGATATATGCAATTGCTGCTTGTCATGATAGGGGCAAATACATTGATCATGAAAGACATCATTTAATAGCAGCTGAATACTTTATCAATGATGAAGGATTTAAACAATTCTTTAATGATGAAGAAAGACAAACAATTAAAGAAGCAATAGAAGACCATCGTTCATCAAAAGAAGATGAACCAAGAAGTGTCTATGGAAAGCTTATTTCTTCTGCAGATAGAAATACAAGAATAGAAATAGTATTCATAAGAAGTTTCTTTGTAGGCCGAGAAAGAATGCCAGAAACTAATATTGAAGAATATTTAGATTATACTATTCAACGACTTTCAAAAAAATACGATGAAGAAAATCCAGAGAATATGTTCTTTGAAGATGAAACATACAAAGTATTTATTCAAGATATGAGAGATTTATTAAAAAAAGAAAAAGAATTTAAAAATAGATATTGTGAAGTTAACCACATAACATCAAGAGAACACAAAGTTAAAGATGAACAAGGTGAAATAGGTTATACTAAAGTGTTAAAAAGACAGTAAAATGTTTTAGCACTAACACTATAATAACTTGTTCTGAACTAATTTTTACTTGAGGGGGAAAAATAATATGAAAAACAAATCGTTTTTTTATAAGTTATATATAAAACGTCTTATATGTAGAAGTATAGTTCTATTATTTACTATCGGTCTTTATATGTGGTATCCAAAAGCCTTTTTAGTAACCAAAGGATTAAACTTCTATAAGATGATATCACCATTACATATCATATGGTTAATATGGATGATTGATATGATTCTACAATTATGTAAATCACCAAACTATTGGCCTTTAGGTTCTCAAAAATATCGAGAAGAACGATATAAGAAACCATTATTAATGCCAAATAGAAAACATATAAAAGAAGCAATGAAAGAAATGAATAAAGATAGTATATCTGTAGCAATAGCATGGATACTATTAATTGCTATTATTGATATCTTATATTTAACTAATATAATACCTTTTCAAATAGTAATTATCATTGCTACTGCTTTCTATGTTTGTGACATTATATGTGTAATTGGATGGTGTCCGTTTAAAACATTCTTTATGCATAATAAATGTTGTACAACTTGTCGAATCTTTAATTGGGATCATGCCATGATGTTTTCTCCTTTAATCGCCATACCGGGTATCTGGACTTATAGCTTAGTAATAATGTCTTTAATCGTTGTATTTGTATGGGAATCATCATGTAAAAACCATCCAGAAAGATTTATGGAAAAAACTAATCTATCTTTAAGATGCTTTTATTGTAAAGATAAATTATGTGGAAAAGAATCAAGATAATAATTTCATTATGGGGGATAGTATTAAAATGCAAAAAGCAGAATTTTTAAAAGAATTAAATAAATTAAATTTAGATAAGAACAGTTATTGTATTATTGCAAGTGGCTCAATGTTAATGTATGGACTATGTGAAGAATGCAATGATATAGATATAAAAACTACCAAAGAATTATTTAATTTTTTAAATGAAAAATATCATATGAAACAATCAGATCGTTATGACTATGTTTATGAACTAAGTGATAAGATTGATGTTAATTGTAAAAATTTTGATCCTAATATGATTGAATTTGTTGATGGTTATCCAGTTGAAAAGTTAGAAGTTAATTTAAAATGGATGAAAGAAAATAACCGACCAAAGGATCAAGAAAAGATTCGTAAAATTGAAGAGTTTCTAGAAAATAGATAGGAAAGTGTAATATGAAAAAATGTATTGTTTTTGATGTTGATAGAACAATGGTAGATAGTTATTTACCAGAACTAATTAGCTTACAAGAAGCAATTGAAAATGTAACTGGTAAAAAGATAGATGAAGAACAAATGAAAAAATTAACTTCTTTACCAACTAATGACTTCTTTAAATATCTAAACTTAAGCGAAGAAGAAATAGCATTAGTTAATAAAGAATGGGAGAACACTTTTGCTAAATATAAAACAAAATGTTTCCCATATATAAAAGAAACAATTAAAGAACTATTTAATAGTGGTTTTTATATTGCCATAATTACATCACGAACAATGCAAGAATTTCATGAACTTGATGAAGAATTAATGGATGTCTTAAAATGTTTTAGAGCTGTAATTACTTCAGATTTAGTTCCAGTACCAAAACCAAGTAGAGAAAGTATGGATTATCTATGTAATGAATTACAAATATCTCCTGAAGAATTAATATATGTTGGAGATAGTGAAGTAGATAAATTGTTTTCTCAAAACTGTAATGTAGATTTTATTCCAGCTTGCTGGGAAAATAAAGAATTAGCGAGTGTTGAAAATGCCTGTCTTACTCCTGAAATGTTAATGCCAAGAATTAGTGATTTTATTGACTCGCCAACTAATCATTTTGGGAATAGATAATAGTTTATAATGTGTTAACCAAAGAACAACACATGCAATATTAAAGATATATATGATATAATAATAGATGATAGGAGGCTAGTAAAATGGACGAATTAAAAAAAGAGATAAAACTTTTAAAGACAAAGATTTATAACGAAATTGAATCTTTTCGTATTTACGAAGAACTAGTTCCTATTTGTGACATGTTAGTTAAAGAAATTGATAACTATCAATACGATGATCAAAATGAATTATCATTAAAAAAATATAGAGCTTATCTAGAGGTATTATTGGAATCTAGAATTGGTGTCATTAATAAAATGATAATTGGCAATGAAAACAGTAGCATTTTTGACAATAGAACAGCTAATGCCGAAAAAGAATTAACAGATTTAGAACAAGAACTAGAATCTGTTCTAACATATATAAATTTAAATCTTCCAGCAATAGGAGTAGAAGCAACAGAAAAGTATAATTCAATAAAAGAATTCTATACAGATTTAATAGAATATACTAAAGGTTCAATAGCTAGAAGCCTTGCCTCAGATATTGGTGCTAAAGAAGGAGAACATTCAGCACCTGTGTTATCACTTTATGCTGACACATCAGCAGTAAATAGAATATTTATTGCTAATTTAATGGATTATAAATATAGATACATAGATAGTATCAATAAGTTTGTTGAAAATGATAAGAAGATTAAAGAAACAATTCTTAAAGCATATGAAAGTGATAATCCACAAACTATTGAACTTGTAAAAAAAATAGATGAACATTATAAGAGTGTTATAGCTAAATGTATGGATAGTGGTAACATACTTGCTAACTTATTGTTACCAAAAATCCAAGAAAATGTTAAAGAGATTATTAAACAACTAGATCAAATTGTTTACGCAGAAGAAAAGAAAAAGGAATATCGTCAAGATCTTCTGGCTATGAGATTCAATGCTGAGAATAATGATAAAATACTAGAAATAGATCAATTTGTAGCACAAACTGGAGAACTAACCCAAGAATTCTATGATGTGTTATATGTTATGGTTGAAAAAGAAAAATATCTTGTTGAAAACTTTGGTGAAAAACCAATACTATATAGTCAATTATCTGAAGAGAGTAAACTAGCTCTTGAAAAGAAATTTATCGAAAGATTGTCTAATAGAGGACAAGAATTTGCTCAAGAACAAATAAAGAAATTGAAGATTGAAGGATATCCAAAAGTCTTAGATTTTGAATATGAAGAGTATTTTAAAAATTTAGATTATAAAGAAATACCATCATATAAATTTGATCAGATAGAAAATCCTGTAATTCTTCAATGTAAGCCATACGCTGATAAAAAAGATAATAAGTACTTTGTAATCAGTAATGTAAAAACAGGTCGAGACATTGACGTTACTCCAAACGAAAGAAGTGCCAGTGTAGAAGATAGCTTTACTTTTTGCAAAGGCATATATGAAATGGTATATAATCATTATGACAAATGGGGTTTCTATAAATATACTCACTATAAAAGCTGGGATGAAGAAGGTAATCGAATTAAGGTTCCTAGAGATATAAGAGTAGAGGAAAAAGTATTTGGTAATTATTACATTACTTTATTCAATAAAACAGGAAAAAAACATAGTAAAATAATAGATCGTTATGGTAGATCACTTTATAGAGACGGTAACATTGACTTCTTTGATGAATACGCAATTGACTATGAACAGCAGCAAATCCTAATTAACAATCATAGTACTAATACAATGAAATTGTTTGATAAAGATATGAATTTGATTCAAACAATTGATATTGACAAAATAAAAGAAGAAGCCAAAAAACTAGGTGCAAATATTACAGCTGATACTAAACCAAGTATTAATGTTGCTTGTTGCTTTAATTCAGATACTTTTCCTATCAAGTTTGGCATTATGATAATTTATTACAATTTGTTCTTGGACAAAATCATAGATAAGTTTATTGATAAAGAACCTAAAAATAGTTACTATGGCGTAAGTGAAGATTTATTTGTCTTTAAAGGACAGAACCAAAGATTTGGATATAAAGAACGTTACCTAGGATCAGAAGAAATTGAACCTAAATACATAGAAGCTCATCCATTTTATGGTGGTGTAGCTTTAGTAAAAGATGAATCACATAATTCATATTTAATAAATAGCAAAGGAAATAGGATTAATATTTCTAATTACTTAGGTGATGGCTGTAGAATTGAAATGATGCCTCACCAAAGAAGATATGTAATACATGATAAAAATGATAACATCTATACAATAGAACCTTCATATAGACATGTCCTTGGTGATGATGCTTTAATATCTAGTATTCAAACTGATATGAACTTGGCGTTCTATGAAAGACATCATATATAGATAAAAATGCAGTTAAAAACTGCATTTTTTTATTTAATAGTAATAATTGACAATAATAAAAAAACAAATAAAATATATATTACTAACGGGGGAGTATGAATATGGAAAATTCTACAAAAAGAAGTTTAAAACAAAAAGCATTAGCACTCGGTTTAGCAGGATCACTATTTTTATTTGGCGGTTGTAATAATACAGGTGACAATAATGATTTTAGATTAGATACAGTACCAAGTAGATATAATCATTTTAGTCATTATTATAAAACAGTTATTAGAAATGGCGAAGCAGTAAAAGTTTATAAAGCTGAAAATACATTTGTTGTTTTTGATAAAGAAACATTAGAACCAACTAAATATATCTTCAAAAAAGATGATAGTTATCGTGATGAATATGAATTATATGATTTATCAACTGGTAAAATGTTAATGTATGCAGAAGAAGCTGGTTTAATCTTACCAGGTACTATTTATAATTACTATCACTACAGAGATGTAATAAATGGAAGTTATGATGTATGTCTTGGTCAAATAGGTGATTATATTGAAGGAGCAGAACAAAAAGAATTCTACTCAGAAGAAGAAATAGATGCTTTAACACCACAATTATTAGATGCTGTTAAAAAGATTCATAACATATCTAAAGAGGATTCACCAGTACTAAAATTATCTCTATAAAACATTTATTGATTTATTAAAATTATATTAGTATAATTTAATTAATAGGAGGGATAAGTATGTCAATATCAATAGGAGAACTTCTTGTATCTATCCTAATCGGTGCTATAGCTGGTTGGATTGCAGGAGGAATCATGGGTTCTAAAGGCGGTCTAGTAAAAGATATTATTCTAGGTATCATTGGTGGATTCGTTGGTGGATTCGTATTTGGCTTATTAGGACTATCAGTTAATGGCTACGTTGGAGCTATCATTGCTTCAGTAGTAGGTGCATGCTTAGTTATCTTTGTTGCTAGATTAATTCTTAAATAACTAGTAACTAAAAAAGACGAGTAGTAACACTCGCTTTTTTTATGTTATAATCAATAATAGGTGATAGATATGAATAATGACAATGGGCAAGAAAAAAAAGAACCATTCGTTTTTGAAGTAAATACCAAGAAAACAAATCAACCTTATGTATTCAATGCTTCAAGTGGTCAAGGATTAATTGATGAAATAGATAATTCATATCAAAGAAGTCAACCTGCAAACCCTCAACCGGTAAATAATGTCCAAGTTCAAAATAATCAACCAGTTAATCCTCAACCAGTAAATAATGTCCAGGTTCAAAATGATCAAATAGCAGCTCAACAACAAAAGCTACTTCAAGAACTATATTCTGAAGAACCAGAGGAACCTAAAAGCAAAAAAAAGTCCAGTTCATTTAGTGGCTATGGTAAAATAGCACTAATACTATCTTTTATTCCTATTATCCTATTTATCTTTTGTTTTATTTATAGTGGTGGTAGTAGTGATGAAAGTGGAGAAGGGGCAATATGGTGGCTTCTCATTTCATACTATTGGTCATTTGGTGTACCATTATTAATTGCTTCCATAGTATTAGCTATCATAGGTTTAAAAAAAGATATAATTACACAACCAGCAAAAGTGAGTCTGTTTCTAGATGCAGCGCCATTATTCTTTTTATTAATAATTATAATTTTTTAATTAAATAGGTAACAATAAAATCGAGTGGAAATACTCGATTTTTTATTTTTTTAAAAAAATTTTTAAAAAATAGTTGACAAACAATTCTGTTATTAATATAATATTAATAACAGATGGGGAAAACATCTGATATATATTCTTTGTTGATATTAACAAAATGTTAAAAAGAAAGGAGATAAAGAATGAAAAAGTACAAAGTAGGAATGTATGGAGGTAAGTTCATGCCCTTACATAAAGGACATAACTATTGTATAGAGAGAGCTACCTCGGAGTGTGAAAAGGTGTATGTTATTTTATTCTATGGCGGAGCAGACGAACTTAAGATCCTTGAACACAATAAAGATGAATACTTATCAGTTGAAGATCGTGAAAAACACATGAGAAATATCTGTAAACAATATGATAATGCTATTCCTGTTCTTATTGATGTATCAAAATGTCGTCTAGCTAATGGTGAAGAAGACTGGGATGCAGAGACACCATTAGTTAGAGAAGTCGTTGGTCCAGAATTAAATGCAGTATATAGTTCTGAACCATCGTATGGACCTTATTTCAACCGTGCGTACCCAGAAGCAGAACACCGTATAGTTGATTGGAAAAGAATTAAATATCCAATCAGTGGTACACAAATTCGAGATATGGATAATTTAAAGGAGAGAGAAAAATGGATAATATAAAAGAAAAATTTAAAGACATTTCAAATGAAAAGAAATTAGAAAATTTAAAAAAGAGTTTTAAACAGTTAAAATGGTATGAAATTATAATGATTATCATCATGGTAATAATTGCTGGTATTGCAGTAGTAGAAGCAATTGTTCATCCAGAAACAAGTACAAATCCTCTATGGTTAACAATAATCAACTTCATAAGTGCAATATGTGGAATAATGTGTATATTCTTCTGTGCTAAAGCAAACATTTCAAACTTTATCTTTGCTGTAGTAAATACATTCGTATATGCTATCTTCTTGTTCTATCATAAGATTTATGGAACATTTGCTTTAGAAGTACTATTCTACATGCCTGTTAATTTCATTTCTTGGTATATTTGGGCAAAACATAGAGATAAAAAGTTATTAGAAAAAACAAAAGCAAAAAAACTTACTTGGGAACAAAATGTTGTTGCAGCTATCTTAATCGGTGGTGGTGGAATCATCTATCATCAAATCTTAGTTAAAATCGGTGGAGCAGTAGCTTGGTTAGATGCCTTCACATTAAGTATTGGTATCATTGCAGTATTATTAGAAATGTTCAGATACAAAGAACAATACTTCTGGTGGATCATTACAGATATCATTGCAGTTGCAATGTACATTGTTCACTTCGACTTAGTTTACTTAACTAAAAAAGCAATTTACTTAATTATGGCAATCATCGGATATATCAACTGGCACAAACTTAATAAAGAAAGAAATAAAACTAATGAATAAAAGATAATTATTAACTAATTATCTTTTTTTTGTTATCATATATTTGTTGAAAGAGGTGAGTAACATGGAAAAAGAATTCTATGAAATAGCTAAAGATTTTAATGAATATATTTCTAACACTATCATTACTAAAAAAGAAATAGTTACATTAATATCTAAAGTTACTAATCTATATCTAATAGCTAATTCGCTAAAAGATACAAAGTCAGATGGTAATATAGATTTTCATGCTAAAGTAGATTCATCTGTTATTAGAATAGGTGAAGATATAGAAGATAGATATTGGTTAGTCTTTGATCCATATGATAAAGATAGTGAAGTAAGCAATACAATTTCAGATGATCTAGAAGATATTACAAGAGATTTAAATAAAGGTATTATTGAATATGAAAAAGGTCATATTAACAATGCTATTTTTGTATGGCGAGATAATTATTCTTTCCACTGGGGAGACCATGTAACAAATCTATTAAAAGTTTTAAATAAAATTAGAAATGATATGTATATAAATGGTGAATTATGATTAAGAGAATAGAAGAAAATGAAAAAAGATTAGATAGCTTATTAGAAAGCGTTAAAGAATTAGAACAAGCTTTAGAAGATTTTAAATCAAAGAAAAAAGATTTAAAAGAATTAAAAAAATACTATGGTAGTAAAAATTGGTTAAAAGATAAAGAAGCTTATGAACAAAATAAAATACCAAAAATAAAAGCAGGTGTTTTAAGTGAAGATGCCGTTTGGAATCTCTTAGAAAACATTGATGAACTAAAAAAAGAAATGAATGCAATAAAAAAAGATCTTAAATAAGATCTTTTTTAAAATGTAAATGGTATTATCATATCGAATGAAACTTTTCCTTGTTTAGTATAAGTTCCATCATATTTATTCTCGTCTTCTCCCTTGACTGTTTTAAATGTAGCATTACCATTTTCATCATAAGAGATTTCAAATTCACTATCAAGGAAGTCTGTAAATAATTTTCCATCTTCTTGAATATCAAACTCTACATCAAATGTTCCGTTTTCGTATTTCAACATAACTCTTACTTTTTCTTCATCAATTTGATAAGTAAACATTTCTGTTTTTTCATTTTTATAGTAACCATTATATTTTTCCATGTTATAGAATTCTAAATCTCCACCATGGTCTATAAATAAATCTTTTGCAGTATAGTCACCTGTTTTAGTATAAGTACCATTTAATGCATTGTTTTCTTTATCAGTAAATTCAATAGAATTATCATTTAATTTTATTGTTTTATTATGATAGAAAATATCTTCCCATCCATTAAATTCATTAATGAAATAACCACTATCTTCATTATCATTTATTACATAATAAAGATTAGTATCATAATAGAATAGTTTTATAACATTATTATTACTCTTGTATACTCCATTATATTTAGAAAAATCTTCATCAGCTTTTTCATCTTTTTTATCTTCTGGTTTTGTTTCTTCTTTCTTTTCTTTCTTTTCCTCAGTCTTATCTTCTTCTTTCTTATCGAAGATACCTGATTGTGTTAATAATATGCCGCCCCCAACTAATAGAACTAATAGTACAACAATTATAATCCATGTTTTATTCTTCTTTGGAGCATCATTCATTGGTTTGTCTCCTAAAGTAGGTGTTGGTTCTACAGGTGTCTCTATTACCGGTGTAGGATTCTCACTAAGTGTAGGTCCTACAACAGGAGTAGGTGTACCAACTGGTTCTAAATTAGTATTATTTAGGTTGTTTAAACTATTATTTCCTTCTTCGTTCATTCTATATCACTTCCTATTTTTAATTATAACATATATATACTAAAAATATGTTATAATTTGCATAGATAATAAGGAGGTCTTATTATGTCAATAATTGGAGCTTTTATGGTGCCACATCCACCAATGATTATTCCTTCAGTTGGTCGTGGAAGTGAATCACAAATTGAAAAAACAATTAATTCTTATAAAGAGGTTGCTAAGAAAATAGCTGAATTAAAACCAGATACAATTATTATTTCTAGTCCTCATACAACTGTTTTTGCAGATTATTTTCATATATCACCAGGTTCTAGTGCTACCGGTTCTTTTAGAGAATTTGGTGCTCCAGAAACAACCTTCACTGAAGAATATGATGAAGAACTAGTTAATCTTATTTCATCATTAGCAGAAGAATTAAATATACCAGCTGGTACTGAAGGAGAAAGAAATCCTTCTTTAGATCATGGCACAATGGTTCCTTTATATTTTATTGAACAAGAATATAAAAATTTTAAATTAGTAAGAATAGGTATCTCCGGTTTACCATTAGCTGATCATTATAAATTAGGTATGGTTATTAAAGAATCAGTTAATGAATTAGATAGAAAAGTAGTCTATGTAGCTAGTGGTGATTTATCACATAAATTACAAAAGACAGGTCCATATGGTTTTATTGAAGAAGGACCAATCTATGATGAAAAAATAATGTCTACTTGTTCTAGTGCTAACTTTGGTGAATTATTAGAATACCCAGATTTATTATTGGAACGTGCTGCTGAATGTGGTCATCCATCTTTTACCATGATGGCTGGTGCTTTAGATGGTATTGCCGTAGAAACAACCGCCTTATCTCATGAAGATGTAACTGGTGTTGGTTATGGCCTATGTTACTACATACCAACTGGTGAAGATCCTGAAAGACATTTCCTAGATAAATATCTAACAAATATAAAGAATAAAATAAACAACGAAAAACACGATGCTTATGTTACTTTAGCTAGACAAACAATAGATGAGTTTATTCGCACCGGAGAAAGACTTGAAGTACCAACTGATCTTCCTAAAGAAATGTTAGGTAATCAAGCTGGCGTTTTTGTTTCAATTCATAAATTCGATAAACTTCGTGGTTGTATAGGTACTTTCTTACCAGTAACAAATTGTATTGCTGAAGAAATAATAAGTAACGCTATAAGTGCATCTGTTCATGATAATCGCTTCAGCCCAATTACTGAAGATGAATTAGATTATTTAGAAATAAATGTTGATGTTTTATCAACACCTGAAGATATTTCTTCTCCTGAAGAACTAGATGTAAAAAAATATGGAGTTATTGTATCTAGTGGATATAAAAGAGGTTTATTACTACCAGATTTAGATGGTATAGACACTGTAGAACAACAAATAAGTATTGCTTCTCGTAAAGGTGGAATAGAACCTGATGACCCAATTAAACTACAAAGATTTGAAGTAATTAGACATAAATAAGAACAGTCAACTGTTCTTATTTTTATGTTATACTTATGATAGGTGATAAAATGACAACAGTTTATTTGATAAGACATTCTACAAGAATAGATAAACATTATATAGAAAAGTATTTAACTTCAGATAGTTCTTTAGTTCGTAATGAAAAAGATATCCTTAGTGTTGAAGGTGAAAGAAGAGCTGAAATCTTAAGTAAAGAACCAGAACTATCTAATATCGATAAAGTATATACAAGCAAGTGTGTAAGAACCTTACAAACAGCTAAATACTTAATGGAAAGAAATAACTTACCAGCAATCATTGATGAAAGATTGGATGAAAGAAGAGTTGGTATACCCAATGAAGGTAAACATCCTGATTGGTTTGTAAAACAATATAAAGATAAAGATTTTAAAACTGAAAACGGTGAATCTCAAAACGAAGTAGTTGAAAGATTAAATGAAGTAATAAATGAAATAGTAGAAAATAATCCAGATAAAAAAATAGCAATCTTCTCACATGGTTATGCTATCTGTTTCTACTTATTACAATATTCTAAATTAGATTACATAGATGCTGATAAAAATATTCGTATTAAATATAAAAACAAAGTATTATTAGATGGTTTATTAAACGCTCCAGAAGTATTTAAACTTACCTTTGATAATCTTAAATTAGTAGATATCGAACATCTTGAATTTGCTGATTTAAAATAATAAAAAAATGAATTATAATATTTATGATAGGAGAGATAAAAATGGAAGGATTAACACTTTATATTATTATTGGAATTATTGCTTTAGTTATTATTTATGTTTTATTAACCCTTAATAAACTTATTAAATTAAATAACAAAGTAAAAGAAGCATTCGCTACAATGGATGTTTACTTGAAGAAAAGATGGGATTTAATTCCTAACTTAGTTGAAACAGTAAAAGGTTATGCTAAGCATGAAAGCGAAACTTTAGAAAATATTATTGCAGCACGTAATAATTATGCTAAATTATCAACTAGTGAAAAACTAAGTAGTAATGAAGAAATATCTTCTAGTTTAACTAAATTATTTGCTTTAGCAGAAAGTTATCCTGATTTAAAAGCCAATAAGAATTTCTTAGATTTAAGTAAACAATTAACAGCAGTAGAAGATGAAATTGCTCATTCAAGAAAATATTACAATGGTAGTGTAAGACAATATAATAATCAAATAGAAATGATTCCAAGTAATATTGTTGCTTTAATCTTTGGTTTTAAATCAAAAGCTATGTTTGAAGCATCAGAAGAAGAAAAGCAAAGCATTAAAGTAGATTTATAAGGAGAATAAAAATGTATAGAATTAAAGCTAAAACAGGACAAGATTATACTATTTTTATGATTTTCTTCCTTTTTATATTCGGTATTAATATCTTTGCTAGTATTGTATTCAATGTTTTTACTGCTATAAAAGATAGAAATAATATTGCTGAAGGAGATATTGCTGAATATAAAGTTTATGGTGGCTTTGATATTAATAGATACAAAGTTGATTTAAATGTTTCTGAAGATAATGTAGTTGATGTAACAGAAACTATAACAGTTACATGGACAGAAGAAGGCCATCATGGTATCTATAGATTCATTCCAGAATGGTTAGAATATACAGACAAAAACGATAAAGTAGTTAAAAGAAAATCTAGAGTATCACATTTATCATCAAATGAACCATATACAATTGACGAAGTAAAAAAGAAAAAACGTATTAAAATTGGTGAAGCTTCCAAAACTGTAACAGGAACAATGGATTATATTATTACATATGAATATGATATGGGTGAAGATCCATTTAAAGATGGTGATGAATTCATCTTCCATGCTTTTGGTGATTATTGGGGAACTGAAATCGAAAACTTTAATATCACAATTAACATGCCAAAAGAAATAGATCCAAACAAAATCTATTTATTTAAAAATAAATATCGTTCAAAAGAAATGGAAGATGCTATTGTTACTTACTCAGATGATCATAAAACAGTTTATATTAATTGTTATGAATGTAATCTAGATAGAGCATTAACTATTGAAATACCTTTAGAAGAAGGCTATTTTGAAGGCGGAAGTGATAACTACGGTAGGGCTTCATTTGTCGTATCTATGATTTGTATCATTGGTGCTATTATTACATTCCTAGTATGGTTAAGAAATGGTAAAGATTATGGTAAAGAAGTAGAAACAATTGAGTTTACTGCACCAGATAATCTAGACCCTTCTGAAATAGGTTATATCGTAGGTCATCAAACAGGAAGAAAACTTGTAGCATCCTTAATCGTATCTTTAGTAGCTAAAGGTTACGTAAAAATAGAATATCTTGATGAAAAGAAAAAAGAATTTAGATTTCATAACTTAATCTATGATGGAACTACAAATAGAAGTATGACTGTTAGTTTAATGAAGTCAGCTGACAGTAATTTAAGCCCAGATGAATTACATTATATAAAAGGATTATTTAAAGATTCCATTGATAATGTTACAATACTTAACGAAGATTGTAATACATTAAATGAAAAATACGCATCTTTAATTACTAACGGTTACATAAAAGTAAATGAAACTAATGATGTTCTAGATAAATCTGTTGAACAGCAATTAGAAAAAACAACATTACCAAAATTATCTGAAGCAGAAATGATCGTATTTAAAAGATTGTTCCCATTTGGTGAACCAATGAAAGAACCAAAAATGAGTACAGAGTTATATCAAGTATTTGGTGAAGTATCTAGTTACTTAGAGAAATCATTTAATCCAAAACTAGAAGAAAAAGTTGGTAAACGACTAAAACCAGCATTTATATTTATAGGTATTTTCTTAGTATTCTTAAGTTTTATATCTTACATAGGTTATGAAGATTTAAATCCAAAATATGGTTTCTTATATTATGTATCATTCGTAGCTAGTTTCACAGTAATCTTCTTTGGTTTCTTGATGCCTCGTCGTACAAAATACGGTGAGTTAATAACAGCTCGTGTTAAAGGTTTCAAAAATTATTTATTAACAGCTGAAAAAGATCAATTAGAAGCCCAAGTAGAAAATAACCCATATTATTTCTTTGATATTTTGCCATACGCTTATGCCTTACATATATCTAAGAAGTGGGTACAAAAATTTGAAAAAATGGATATTAAATTCCCAGAAAGTGCTGCTGGTATCGACTACTTAGATGTCGGATCATTTGATAATTTCACTAACAGTATGGATCCACCAGCTTCTAGTGGCTCTGGCTGTAGTAGTGGTTGCTCATCATGTGGAGGCGGTTGTTCGTCTTGTGGTGGAGGTTGCTCATCATGTGGCGGTGGAGGTTCATGGTAATTAAATGAGAACCTTCTATCTCCAATGGCACATAAGTGAAGCTTGCAATCTAAAATGTAAGCATTGCTATCAAGAAGATCATAAACCAGTTCAATTAGATTTCGATACATTACTAAGTTTTCTAAATCAATATAGAGAATTACTAAGTGAACTAAAAATTAAAGGACACATAAATTTAACAGGAGGAGAACCATTATGTTCTCCTTATCTGTTCAAATTATTAGATGAATTTAAAAAAGATAGTGATATTTATTCTTTTTCAATTCTTACAAATGGTACTTTACTAACTAAAGAACTTGCTGAAAAAATCAGTGAATATAATCCTGAATATATTCAAGTAAGTCTTGAAGGTGGAAAGAGAACTAATGACTTTGTAAGAGGCGAAGGAGTTTATAAAAAAGTAGGTGAAGCTATTAAACTTCTTAAGAAGAATAAAATATTCACTTCTATATCTTTTACAGCAACCAAAATAAATTATAAAGAATTTCCATTAGTGGTTAAGTATGCTGAAAAACTAGGTGTTGATAATGTTTGGTCAGATCGTTTTATTCCTCTTGGAACAGACTACGATAAAGAATTCATTATGAATGTTGAAGAAACTCAAGAGTATTTAGATATCATGGCTAAAGAACGTGTAAGATTAATTAAGAAACATAGTAATACACACGTTTCCATGAATCGTGCTCTTCAGTTTACTAGAACACAAAACTATGCCTATCATTGTAATGCCGGTAGAGAATTATTAACTATTATGGAGAATGGTGATTTAGTACCATGTCGTAGAATGCCAATCGTTGTTGGTAATCTTATTAAAGATAATATGTTAAAACTATATAAAACAAATAAAATATTAAAAGATTTACAAAAAGAAGTAATCCCGGAAGATTGTTTAACTTGTGAAGATGCTAAACAATGCCAAGGTGGTCTAAGATGTTTAACATATGCCTTAACAGGTAATTATAAACTTAAAGATCCAGGATGTAATATTGAATGAGAAACATTTGTTTCTCATTTTAATATTTGGTATAATTCTAGCAGGTGATGGAGATGGAATATAACATTGTAAAAGATGCCGATAAGATTCTTTTAAGAAGTTCTTATGTCATCGATAATCCAAAACAATATAAAAACAAATGGCGTGAAGTATTTGGCAATAATAATCCAATTAATTTAGAGTTAGGTATGGGTCGTGGAGAATTCATTATTAACATGGCTAAACAAAATCCTAGAATTAATTTTATTGGTTTAGAATTAAATGAATCTCAAACAGCTACAGCAGTACAAAAGATAGGTAACCAAAATATTCCTAACTTAAAACTAATATGTGCTGATGCTAATAGTATTATTGATTTCTTTGGTAAAGAAATAGATACCATTTATTTAACTTTTTCAGAACCTTGGCCAAAACCAATTGATGAAAAGAAAAGATTCACTCATATCAATTATTTAAAAATGTATGATCGTATCTTTAAAAAGAATAAACATATAATTCTAAAAACAGACAACAAAGTTCTATTTGCTTACTCACTAGAAACATTATCAGATTATTGGTATGTATTTAAAAGAGTAAGTATGGATCTTCATAATGATGAAAGACATATTCCTAATGTCATGACTGACTGGGAAATTAAATGTCAAAAAGATGGTAAACAAATCTATTATGTCGACGCTATCTTTAATGAATAGGTGATTATATGAAAAATAATACCAAAAAGATAATAGGTGCCATCATTCCATTCGCTATAATAGAAATATGTTTAATTGCAATCTTAATTACAATAATTAGTTTAAAACTAATTGCTATAGAAGAAATGCCAACATTATTCTTTGTATTTATGGTAATTTATCTTCTAGTTCCAATTATTTGTTTAATAGTTAGTTTAACAATGCGTATTAAAGAAATAAATTCTGGCGAAGAAGATGAAGCAAAAAAATATTAAAAAGAGGAGAATATAAAATTAAAATAGTTAGTACAGAAAACATATATGGAGAAACAATAACAGAATCTCTAGGAATAGTTAAAGGAGAAATAGTTCAATCTAAACATTTAGGTCGTGACTTCATGGCTGGAATGAAAACAATCGTAGGTGGCGAAATTAAAGGCTACACAGAAATGATTCGTGAAGCTCGTCAAATAGCTACTAAGAGAATGGTTGAAGAAGCAGAAGCACTTGGTGCTGATGCCATAGTTGGAGTTAAATATGGATCTTCAGCTGTTATGCAAGGAGCAGCAGAGATCATTGTTTATGGAACAGCTGTAAAATTAAAAGCAAGTAAATAATACTTGTTTTTTTATGTTATAATAATCTATATAAACAGACAACGATATTAACTTCAGGAGGCTTAAAATGATTGATGTAATTATTCCCGCATATAACGCACATAAAACTATTCATCAAACTTTATATTCTATAAGTATTCAAACTATAGCAGATAAACTAAATGTTTATATAGTTAATGATGCTGGTGAAGATTATAAAGAATATATAGACTTTTTTTCTAACTTTATAAAAATTAAAGAAATAACTTTAAAGAAAAATGGTGGACCAGGTGTAGCACGAGAAGAAGGTCTTAAACATTCTCATGCTAAATATGTAACTTTTATTGATAGTGATGATGTGTTTGCCGATCCTATTTCTTTAGAATGTCTTTATGATGCCATTAAAACTAATCGCTCAGATTTAGCTATTGGTAATTTTAATGAGCAATCATATAAAGGCGAATACTTAACTCATAAAGAAGATAAAACTTGGATGCATGGTAAAATGTATCGCCGTAATTTTATAGAAAAAAATAATATTCATTTTAATAATAGTAGAGCTAATGAAGATAATGCCTTTAATCGTTCTCTACTACTAAGAGATCCTAAAGTAACTTATGTTGATAAAAAAGTATATATATGGTTATATAACGAAAACTCTATAACACGTCGTAACAATCAAGAATATAGTTATGAAGGTTTATTCGGATATGTTGAAAATATGGTTTGGGTTTTAGAAGACGCTATAAAAAATAAAATAACTTATAACAAAATAGCAGCTCTAGCTTTATCTGTTTTCTATGCTATGTATTACTATTATTTAAATTTTGAAAAAAAAGAATTAGCTACTGCTTGTAAAAGATTATTAGAAATAGTTGAAGAGTATCCAGTTAAAAATGAAGCTCAAAGACTTCAATTAATTACTGATCAATTAGATTTATCAAAAGAACAACTAGATAGTAGTAAACTATTAAATCCTAAAATTAGCGATGTAGAATTCAGAGCTATGGTAAAGGAGAGTTAATATGATAGATATTATAATTCCAGCATATAATGCTCACAAAACTATTAAACAAACTCTTCTTAGTGTTTGTATGCAAAACATTGCACCAATTCTTAAAGTTTATATAATTGATGATTGTAGTGAAAAACCATATGATTATTTAAAAGATTTATTTAAAGATAAAATTGATCTAACTATCATTCGTAACGAAGAGAATAAAGGAACAGGGGTTTCAAGAAACATTGGTCTTGAAGCTTCTAAAAATCCTTATATCTTTTTCTTAGATAGTGATGATTTATTACCAAGTATGTATTCTATGGGTAATCTATTTAATACTATTGAAAAAGAACAATCAGACCTTGTAGTAGGTGTGATGTGTATTCAAGAAGAGAACTTAAGAATGACTTACATAAAGAACAATAAAAATTGTGCAGCTAGTAAACTATATTCTAGAAACTTTATCGAAAAACATAACTTACGTTTTCCAGCATCTAGCAATCATGAAGATGGTATCTTCAATAATCTTTTATTAGTAGCAAGACCTAAAATAAGTTATATAGATAATGAAACATATTTTTATCGTTTAAATGAAAATTCTACTACTAGAAAAGATCCTAAGTATTTATATAACTCATTAAAAGAGCTCGCTAAGAATAATATTTGGTTCGCTGTTGAAGCTGAAAAAAGAAACTTTAATAAGTCAGATATTGCTGCTTACTTATTCCAAAACATTTGTTATTCTTATTTTATTATCTTAGATTACTTAGATGAACCTGATATTCAAACTGTCTATCGAAATCTAGTATTATTCTTATCATTATATATGTCTTATGATAAGTTCTTACTAGATGAAGATAAGTACCGAATATATTGTGGATACATAGGAGTATATAAACATATACCACCTATATCTTTCTATGAATTCTTAGGAAGAATATCTAACAGTTTTAATAAATGATATAATTTAAAAGAGGTTGATTACATGAAAAAATTAAATATAGGTATTTTTATGGATGACTTTTATCCAAATATAAATGGTGTTGTACTTGTTATAGATGCTTTAGCTACTAATATGTGTAAGTATGCTAATGTTACTATCGTTGTACCTGAAACTGATTCTAGTGAAGGCGATGATGAAAAACCATATGATATTTATCGTGTTAACAGTATTCACTTACCATTAACTGAATATCACCTTGGTGTACCAAAACTAACACTACGTAAGACAGATAGAGATTTATTAGCCAAGAACTTCGATATCATTCATATCCATTCACCATTTTCAATGGGTAAGTTAGGTCTTCGTATTGCTAAAAAATTAAATATACCAGCAATTGCTACAATGCATACTAGATTTGATTTCGAATTTAGAAAATATCTAAAAAGTGATCATTTAAGTAAATTACTTATTCATGAAATAATCAAAGTTTATAACAAATGTAATGCTTGTATAGCCATAAATAATGCTATGGTCAAAGTATTTGAAGATTTTGGTTATAAAGGTAAACCTATTATTGAATATAATGGTACTGAATTAAAACTAATAGATAATCCAGAAGAAAAAGTTAAAAAAATTAATAAGATGTTTAAATTAAAACCAGATGAAACAATGTTATTATTTGTTGGTCGTATCAATGAAGTTAAAAATATCTTCTTCATTTTAGATGTTATGAAACGCTTAAAAGAAAAAGGTATTGCTTATAAGATGTTCTATGTAGGAACAGGACCAGATGAAGAAAAACTAAAGAAGAAGATTAAAGAATATAAATTAGATGATCGCGTAATAATGACTGGTAAGATTACTGATAGAGAAATCTTAAGTACACTTTATTATCGTGCTAAGTTATTCATCTTCCCGTCACTATTTGATGCTTCATCACTAGTTCAAATAGAAGCAGCATCCCAAAAAACACCAGCTGTCTTCATTGAAGGTTCAGTAACAAGTGATACTGTTACTAACAATGTTAATGGTTTCACTGCACCTAATGATTTAGAAAAATTCACTGATCGTATTATTGAAATCTTAAATGATGAAAAATTATATAAACAAGTTAGTGAAAATGCTCATCGTGACTTAGCTAAATCATGGGAAACAATTTCAAAAGAAACATATCAAATATATTTAGATGTTATTGATAAATATAAAAGGAGTAACGCATGAAAATAGTATCATGGAATGTAGCAGGTTTTCGTGCTTGCTTAAAAAAAGGCTTTGCTGATTTCTTTAATGAAGTTAATGCTGATGTAGTATGTCTTCAAGAAGTAAAAGCATTAGAGAGTCAAATTGAATTTCATCCGGAAGGATATGAATTATATTTAAATCCAGCCGAAAGAAAAGGTTACTCTGGAACATTAGTATATACAAAAATAAAACCTCTTAATGTTACATATGGTAATGATAATGAGGGAAGAGTAATAACATTAGAATTTAATGATTTCTATTTAGTAACTCAATATGTTCCTAATGCCAAAGAGGATCTATCAAGATTAGATTATCGTATGGATTGGGAAGATGAAAAAAGAAATTATTTAAAAGAATTAGAAAAAAATAAACCAGTAGTTATGTGTGGTGATTTAAATGTTGCCCACGAAGAGATAGATATTAAGAATCCTAAACCAAACATGGGACATGCTGGTTTCACTAACGAAGAAAGAAATAAATTCACTGAACTATTAAATTCTGGCTTTATAGATACATATCGTTACTATAATCCAGACAAAATCGAATATACTTGGTGGAGTTATTTATTTAACGCTAGGGCTAATAATGCTGGTTGGCGTATTGACTACTTTGTAGTCTCAAAATCTATCATTGATGACGTAACAGATACTCATATCTATACAGATATCTATGGTAGTGATCATTGTCCTATTTCTATCGATATAAATTTATCATAGTAAAAGGTGACTTAATAATCCTTTAGTGTTATAATACAAACCATTAAAGGAGTGGGGGTTTTATGAAAGAAAAATTTAAAAACAAGTATATTGCTTGGGGAACCACAGCTTTCTGTGTTTTAGCAGCAATGTTACTATTATATTTCTTAATAGCTAAATGGCGTTTTCTATTATTGATATTCAAAAAGATATTAAGTATCTTTGCACCATTTATTTATGGATTTGTAATAGCATACTTACTAAACCCAGCAGTTAATTTCTTTGATCAAAAGATTTACTCACAAATATTACCAAATGTAAAAAAGAATAAACCAAAAATAATAAGAATCCTAGCACTAGCAACAGCTACTATTATTTTTATTAGTATTCTAGTTGCATCATTCTTCTTACTGATTCCAAGTATTATAAGAAGTATTGATACACTTGTTACTAATTTTGGAACATACTTAAATGATAGTAAAGAATTTGTTCTATCATTTGTTGAAACAGATAGTATGAAAGAATTAATCGATAGTGCTTACAAGAGTATTTATTCTAGTAGTGTTAAATGGTTAAATGCTGATAATTTAGAAGGTGTCTTCTTTGCTATTAGAGATGGTATCGTAAGTACCTTTGTATTCTTATATAATATAGTTATTGGTTATATTATTTCTATATATATCTTATTTGATAAAGAAAAATTTAAAGCTCAAATTAAAAAATTATTATTCTCTATTTTAAGTAAAGAAAAAGTAGAAATAATATTAGAAAATACACGTTACACTGATAGAGTATTCGCAGATTTCTTCTCAGCTAAGTTAATTGATTCAGCAATCGTTGGTATCATTTGTTTTATCTTCATGGTACTATTCGATTGGCCATATCCATTAATCGTTGCTGTTATCGTTGGTGTAACAAACATTATTCCATACTTTGGTCCATTCATCGGAGCTATACCATCAGCTGCTTTAATTCTATTAGTTAAACCAGTTGCTTGTATTCCATTCTTAATCTTTATTTTCATCTTACAACAATTTGATGGAAATATTCTTGGTCCAAAGATCTTAGGAAGTAAAACAGGATTAAGTAGTTTCTGGGTATTGTTCTCAATTCTTGTATTCAGTAAAATATTTGGTGTCATCGGTATGATAATCGGTGTACCAATCTTCTCAATTGTTTATTCATTTGTTAATAATATTTTAAAGAGAAGATTAAAAGAAAAGAAACTACCACAAGATTCTAAAGACTATGAAAGAATCATCGGTTTTAATAAAAAAACTGGTAAACCAATTTATCAAAAATAAGCAGTTTAACTGCTTTTTTTATGTTATAATATTTTTTGTAGAGGAGAGTCATTATGGAAAACAATAACAAAGTAATATTTATCATAGCAATAGTAATAGTAATTCTTGTAACATTAATAGCAATTCTATACGCTAATAAAGTAAGACCAAAACCAGTACAAGCAACTAACTATGATATTAAAGTATATAAATCACATGTAAATGAAAACGCTGAATCAGGTCACTCTTATGGTGAATGTATTATTGATTCTAGTAACAAAGCCTTATTAATAGCTGAGTTCCAAAAAATTGTTTCTTTAGGAGACAGTAGTATTATCAATGAACAAAGTATCAATGGTACCTATCGTTTAGATTATAAAGATAACATGATAGCTTTCGATGATACTTCAGGAGTAGTATATGTTAAGTCTAAAAATGCTTTATATTATTACGATTCTTCAATATATCAAAAAGTAATTGATTATTGTGGATAAAAAAGACAAATGTCTTTTTTTTTGCTATAATAATTCGCAATCGAGGGATTATTATGGGATACAGTATTTACAACGAAGCATCATATTTAAGTGGTGATCAAGATGTTATTGAAGAGTTTCATCAAGATTTTTTAGAAGATCAAGAAAGAATCGAAAAAGAAAAAATCAAATTTGCAAATGTCTTAAAAAATTACGATGAATTAATAACTAGAACAGCAAAATTTCTCCGTTCATTAGGTTATAAATCTTCAATTGATTGTTCTTTATTATTATCATACATGATTAGAGATGGCATTTTAAGTAATAATCAAGTATTTACAGCTGATGAACAAAAATATACTCAAGAAATACTTGCTAATTTAGGAACAACTATTGTTGTTGGCAATGGTTGTTGCCGTAACCATGCTAAAATGCATGCAGATGTATTTAATGCTTTGGGTTTATATACTAAAGATTTCTATTGTTTTCTAGGTGCTAGCGCTAGATCTGGAGCAATTAATTCTCAATGTAATCATGTCATAAATTTAATAAATTATAATAATCAATTATATGGTATTGATTTATACAATAGTAATCGTTTATTCCGTTTTAGAAATCCCTTTGTTATGATTGAAATAACTAATAGAGATAAACAATATCTAAGATATAAACCATATAAAGAATTAGAAGAAGGAACATCAGATATTTATAAAATAGTTGAACAATTAGATATCTTCCGTCGTAGTTCACAAACTCGTTCAATTAATGCTTCTGAATATGAAGGAAATCTAAAACCAGCGGCTCACAGAAGATATAACCAATTAAATGCAGATTGTGTATTTGATGATTTTCATGAAGATATTCAACCATTAAAAAAAGAAATCTATGATGAAATGACTTCTCATTTTGGTAGATTGTAAAACTTTACTAAAAAATAATATAGATATATAATTATCTTGGAAAAAACGAATAGGAGGGTGTTATATGGCTAAAAAAGTAGTTATTGGCATGAGTGGTGGCGTAGATTCATCAGTTGCTGCAATAAAACTAAAAGAACAAGGTTACGAAGTAATTGGTCTTTTCATGCGTAACTGGGATTCATTCGCTGATGGTGAACTAGATGGTGCACCAACTACTACTGAAGGAATCTGTCCACAAGAAGTAGATTATAACGATGCTCAAAAAGTATGTGATAAACTAGGTATTCCATTACATAGAAAAGACTTTGTTAAAGAATATTGGGATTATGTATTTACTTATTTTTTAGATGAACTAAAAAAAGGTCGTACACCTAATCCTGATATCATGTGTAATAAATATATAAAATTTGATATGTTTGCTAAAGAAGCAGAAAAACTAGGAGCAGATTATATTGCTACTGGTCACTATGCACGTATCAAAGATGGTAAACTACTAAGAGCTGTTGATGATAATAAAGATCAAACTTACTTTTTATCACAAGTATCTAAAGAACAATTAAAAAATGTATTGTTCCCAATTGGTGATATGGTAAAACCAGATGTTCGTAAAATAGCTGAAGAATTTGGCTTAGTAACAGCTGAAAAGAAAGATTCAACAGGTATTTGTTTTATTGGTGAAAGAAACTTTAATAATTTCTTAAAGAACTATTTACCAAACATACCTGGTGACATAATTAATATTGATACAAATGAAAAAGTGGGAGAACACATTGGTTTAATGTATTACACAATTGGTCAAAGAAGAGGGCTAGATATTGGTGGTACAAAAGAAAGAATGTTTGTTGTTGGTAAAGATCTAACTAAGAATATACTTTATATTTGTATTGGTGAAGATAATGACTATCTAGTATCTGATTCATGTGTTATTGATGAAGTTAACTATCTTGGTGATGAAAAGATTACTAAATGTACTGCTAAATTTAGATATCGTCAAAAAGATGTTGATGTTGAACTAGAATGGTTAGACAACAACGAAATACTTGTTAAATATCCACAAGGTGTTAAAAGAGTAACACCAGGACAAGCATGTGTACTATATAATGGTGAAGAATGCCTTGGTGGTGGAATAATCAAAGAAGTTCGCAAGAATGGTGAAAAACTTTGGTATTTATAAAAATCTCGTAAGAGATTTTTCTTATATAGAATAAATAGGTGATAATATGGAACGCTATCGTGAAATAGAAAAAAGTATTATTAAAAAATTTCGTAAAGAAATCTGGTCTAAGTTTATTAAAGCTATTAAGAACTATGAACTAATTCAAGAAAATGATCGCTTAATGGTTTGTATTTCAGGCGGAAAAGATTCGTTTCTTTTAGCTAAATGCATTCAAGAATTAATTAGACATGGTATGATTCCTTTTGAAGCAAAATATGTCGTTATGAATCCCGGTTATGCCGATCGTAACATTGAACAAATTAAAAAGAATGCTGAAGAAATGAACATTCCAATTGAAGTCTTTGATACAGATATCTTCGCTGTAGCTAATAAACTTAATCCAGAAAATCCATGTTATATGTGTGCTCGTATGAGAAGAGGTCACTTATATAACAAAGCTCAAGAATTAGGTTGTAATAAAATTGTTTTAGGTCATCATTTTGATGATGTAATAGAAACTACTTTACTATCTTTATTCTATGGAGCTGAAATAAAAACAATGATGCCAAAGTTACATTCAGATAACTTCCCAGGTATCGATTTAATTAGACCTTTATATCTAGTTAAAGAAAATGACATCATCGCTTGGCGTAACTACAATGAATTAACATTCTTAAATTGTGCTTGTGCCTTTACTGAAAAAGTATCAGAAGATGAATCAATTAGTAAAAGAAAAGAAATAAAATCATTAATAAATGAATTACGTAAAACTAATAAAGATGTTGATCACAATATCTTTAAAGCCTTAGATAATGTAAATATTAATTGTATTTTAGGTTATCATGATGAAGATACTAAATATTCATTTTTAGATAATTATGATAAAAAATAATGATATAATATAATCAATAAAGGAGGATTACTATGGATCAAGAACGTATTGGCAATCTTATAAAACAAATAAGAAAAGACAATAATCTTACTCAAAAAGATCTAGCTGACAAACTTGGTGTAACATTCCAAGCTGTTTCTAAATGGGAAAACGGTAAGAACATTCCTGACATAGCTATCCTTAAACAAATAAGTGATATGTTTAATATTGATATTGATGATATTTTAAATGGTAATAAAAAGATTCAAGAAAAGAAAAGAATCAGAAAAGGAAATCTTATCATAGGTTTAATAGCAGCAATCATTTTTGTAATAGTAAGTGCATTAATTATTAACCATAATCATCAAATTCAATTTAAAAAAGTAACTACTTGTGATTCTAATATCAAAGTAACAGGTAATGTCGCTTTAGATGCTAAAAAAAATATGTATATTTCTATTACTGTATTAGGTTATGAAAATGAAGATAAAACAGTATATAAAGAAATAAAATCAACATTATATGAAAACTATAATGATAAGAATACTAAGATTAAAGATAGTGATAAAGTAGATACTAACACTACTTTAGATGAACACCTAGCTAATCTTAAATTCAATGTAGGTAATTATAAATCAACATGTCCTAACTTAGAAAAATCAAGTTTATATATCGAAGTAAATGCCACAAGAGAAGATGGTCAAATAGTTTGCTATCGAATACCTCTAGAACTAGAAGATATATGTGCTGAATAAAAAAGTAATGCTCACATTACTTTTTTTAATGGTATAATGTAGTAGGTGATGATATGAAGATAGATATTGAAAAAATCATTAATTATTTTAGTTATAATTCTATTGTAATCTTATCATTTTTCTTCATCTCGTTATTAGTTTTAATATTAAATAGAATTACACATGGTAAAGCTAATCGTAAACTGTTCTCATCAGAAAGAGCACACTTACTTAACCCATTTACTTATATTCGTTTAGTAACGCATATCTTTGGTCATGATAGTTGGGAACACTTCATGAGTAACTTTATGTATATATTGTTAATAGGGCCCATGATTGAAGAAAAATATGGCAGTATTAATTTAATTAAAATGATTGCTTTAACTGCTATTGTAACAGGTTTAATTAATATGATCTTCTCTAAGAATAAACGTATCTTAGGTTCTAGTGGTATCGCCTTTATTTTAATAATCCTATGTTCGTTTGTTAATATGAAAGCAGGTAAGATACCTATAACATTAGTACTAATTATCTTATGTTATATTATG